>JABAHS010147647.1_pt1 | contig 53063 bp, 89 predicted proteins | sample 7062111 | NCBI WGS metagenome assembly JABAHS01 (sample SAMN14534600, study PRJNA622989) | marine sediment metagenome | biome: marine biome [ENVO:00000428]; feature: marine pelagic biome [ENVO:01000023]; material: deep marine sediment [ENVO:00002113]; isolation source: pool of 4 deep marine... | reverse complement strand
GCGCTGGCGAGAGGCAGTACGAACTCTTGCTGAAGCCCGAAGCGGCCATCGAATTGGTCAAATCCTACTTCCGGTCGGAAACGACTTCTTTAACGTCGATTCTTTCCTGAAGACCACCACCGAGGGAACCCCGCAGGATGAAGACGGACGCTGGCAAAAGACGTTCACGATCGGCAGAGAGATCGTCACTTGGGCAGTGGACTATCTCCAGCAAATCGCCCCCGTTAGGGTTGTCGTTGTACCCGGAAACCATGACGCGCAGCGGGTCTATTATCTCGGACATGTCCTTGACGCAAATTACGCCGGATGCCCTCGCGTCGAGATCGACATTGCACCTACTTGGCGTAAGTACGTCCGCTGGGGAGAAGTCCTCCTTGGATTCACACACGGCGATAAGGAGTCCGTGAAGGAACTCCCGAACGTCATGGCCCGCGAGAAGCGGCCGGAGTGGGGCAAGGCCCGCTTCTGTGAGTGGCACATCGGCCACCACCACCGCGGCAAGAAGCTGCACTTCGTCGGCTTCGAGGAACAGCACGAGGTCATCGTCCGCTTCATCAGCAGCCTCTCCACCAACGACGCTTGGCACACGAGCCGGGGTTACAAGTCCGTTGAGGCGGCCGAAGCATTCGTCTGGCACCCCCGCGAGGGGATCGTTCACTGGAGGCCGTTCTACCCAGGGAGGGCAGCGTGATGGGACTGCTTACCAAGGACAACGAAGCTGTGTGCATACTGACCGCTTATCTTGTGACGGTCCTGCTCGCAGTGATCTGCTGCGTGTTGTTCATCTAGGGAGGGCAGCGTAGTTGGAAGAGGCGTGTGCAAACTGTCGGTTCATGGTCGCTATTGGCAGGCACGACCATTTTTGCCGCAGGCTTCCCCCAAGCCATGAACCCACCAAGGAAGGGGACATCTGGCCGCGCGTCCCCCTGTCGGGGTGGTGCGGCGAGTGGGAGGCAAGGCCGCAGCCGGAGGAGCCCCCTGAGCAGGGGGAGCAGGAGCGTCGCGTCGAGGAGTTTCTTCGCGAGGAGTGAATCATGGAATACGGTGTGATCGCAGTACTAGTCTTGGCGGGAGCCTTAGCGGGCATCATCCTTGCCGGGTCCATTTGTTGTCGCATTCACGAGAAAGACAGGCAGATACTTATGCGTCGCTGGAGCGATCGCGTCGCCGGCGCCGAGAAAGTGGCCCAGGACAACCTCTCGCTGCTGAAGGCGGAGCGCAAGCGGCGGGAGAACCTGGAGAACATGCTCCGCAAGGCCCTTGGTTCTTGATGTGAATGGAAGGAAGTCATGACCGACCCGTTATTCTACTGCGGCTACTGGATTGTCGTTCATCCCGGCATGGCCGAGAAGGGGAAGGTGGAGCATTACGGGCAGCCGTGCTGCACAGTGGGCGACTCCATCGCCGACTCCAACATCCACGGCCCCATCTTCTACGTCCACGACCATGAGGATCGGACGTTCCTGATGGCCAACATGCGCCGCGCCGTCACTGAGGTTGCAAAACAGCAGATTACCCAGTATGCCCGCAAGGCCGCCTCTTGACTTCTGGACCCCGTTGTCGTATAAAAGGAAAATAGAGGGGCATTCAGCCCCTCTTCCTCCATGCGCGATCTCATCGAGCAAGTGGGCGCCTGTCTCCTGGCCGCCCTCCTCACCTTCCTGTTCCTGAGCTTCTGGTTCCTCGGAGGCTTCCTTTGACTGGCACGGCGAACGGCTACAGCCTCAAGTCCATTGGGGTCGGCGTAGCCACTCTGGCGGGCATCGTCCTCACCATCGGCGGGGCCTGGGCGCAACTTTCACAGACGGTGGCCCGCCTGGACGAGCGGGTCGCCTCCGTCAAGCAGGACGTGGCGGAGCTAAAGCAACTCATCATGCAGAGGACTGAAAAGTGAAGAAGACCAACAAGGACAAGGTTCTCAGCGTCCTCAAGGGCGCGGCCGTCGCTGGCGTGGGCACGATGGGTTACTTCGCGGTCGAAGGTCTATCTCAGGTGGACTTTGGCGCCTACACCCCGGTGGTTGCGGCCGGGCTGGCGGTAGTCGCCAACGTGCTGCGGGTCTTCTTCCCGGTCGCCGACGAGGACAAAAATGGATAAAGGAACCGCCACTTACGCGGCGATTGGGGGTGTTTCTATCCTCCTCGTGGCCGTTATGTCCGTTATAGCGGCCAAACCGGCCGAGGCGCCCGAGAAGGCCGCTCCGGTCACGGTCGAGCCCAAGGCAGTCCTGCCTCCCAAACCGGAGCCACTGCCGGACCCCGAGCCGCCCAAGATCGACTTCGAGAGGATGCTCAAGGAGTTGCGCCGGGACATCCGCAACGACCTGGAGGACTTCGAGCCCAAGCAGGAGGTCTCCCCGCCGATCACTCCGATGCCGCCGGAGCTTCCCCACAGGGGCGACCTGGGCAAGCCCCGCCGGGAGCGCACCAAGGTCGGCCTGTTCGACGGCCTCTTTCGCAAGAAGCGGCGTTACCGTCACCGGCGGTGGCACTACATCCCGCCGCGGCCGGCGCCACCGCGGCCCGACAACGCCCCCCGGCCGCATGAGAAGTCGCCGTGGCTTCGGTCCGAAAGCAGGTTCCCGGAGATGGTGCAGACCGCGGCCATCCTCTCCAGCGTGGTCACGACTTCCCATCCCGACGCAAGGGGGAAAACGTCCCGTTGCACCGGGACCATCGTCGGCTTTCAGCAGGCGAAGAACGACAAATGGCACGTCTACGTGCTGACCGCGGGCCACTGCGTCCGCGGCGGCATCAAGCACGTTGACTTCATCTGGCGCGACGGCCGCCCCTCGCTGAACAACCCCTGCCCGAAGCGGGTGATCGCCCGGCCGCGGGGTCACGACGTGGCGATCATCCAGATCGAGCACTCCGGGCCGATCCCCTGGGCGATGCCGATCCGGCCGCACAACCCAACGCCGCCGTTCGACGTTCTCTCCCTGGGGACCGATCGGGCCTCCGTGCCTTGGTCCTGGGATGGCAGAGTTGTTCGCTCCGGCCATGAGTGGATCACCGACAAGCAGCCGTGGCACGGCCGCTCCGGGGGCGGCCTGTTCGACCAGAAGGGGCATTTGCTGGGCGTCTGTTCGGCCTACGACAGCTACGGCAGGGGCCACTTCGTCCACCTGCGCGGCATTCACCAGGCGTGCGACGAGGCCGGTCTCTCGTGGCTTTACGGCGGCAAGGACAAGGCCCCCAGGCCGCGGCCGACCCCGCCGCCAAAGGAGTGTCCACCGGAGCCGCAGTGACCGTAGTCAACAACTCCGCAGGATGGTGCATCCTGCATCCCAAGAAGACCGGCGGCACCTGGGTGGAGCGGGCCTGCGAGCGGGCCGTGCGGGGCGCAAGCCTGCTCGGCAACGTCCACATGAACCTCTCGGCGACGCAGGGCCGCTGGCCGACGGTCGCCACCTTCGTCAGACGCCCCGCCCCGTGGCTTGAGTCCTACTGGCTTTACCGGATGAACCGCGGCAATCGCGCCCACATGGGCCTGGACATCCGCGACATCTTCGTCGAGGACTTCGACGCCTTCCTGGAAGCCTACCTGAAGGACTTCAGCGGGTGGCTGTACAGCCACTTCTGCGAGTACGCCGGACCGCCCGAGGATGAGGTTTTCTTCATCGGCCGGCAGGAGACGCTGGAGGTCGATCTGGCCCGCTTCCTTCGGCGGGTCGGCGCTTCCGTGGACTTCCGTCGCCTGTACGCGACCAAACCGGCGAACGTCTCCGACCAGTTGAAGGCGACCTGCAACGAGACGGAGACCTTTTACCCGGAGCAGGTGGAGCGGCCGGCGTGGAAGCCGCGGCTGTGGCAGCAAGTGAACGAGGCCGAACGGCCTATTCTGGATCGCTGGTATTCGGGGAGGAGACGTGCAGGAGTATCTCAAAAAGCTGGCGGAAACTGAAGCAGACATCCGCGAGCAGTGCGACCTAGCGCAAATTGACTCTTACGATAAATGCTGGACCACCGGGGCGGGCAAGTCGGCAACAGCCGCTCGACTTCTCGCTGAACTGTTCGCAACAAGGGGGGTGTCGGCGGGGTTCATTCATGCCGGCGATCTTCTGCACGGCGGCATGGGCAGGATTCAGCTCAGAGACATCCTGATAGTGTTCAGCCAGGATGCCAACACCAAAGAGCTTGCCGAGGCGGTCAGTGTTCTGCTACACCGCGACAGGCGATGCAGGGTGATGCTCGTCACTGCCAGCGAGCATGGGAGCATCGACTATCACGATAGGTGCTTCTATCCCAAGCCCCCCAGGGGCCACGAGGCCCTGCCGCAGGTTCTCGTCGCCGGCATCCTGGCCGAGACTATCGCCCCCGGATTCGCCGACTGGGCGCATCCCGCCAACCGAAGCACGGACGCTAATTAAGGACATGGATGTCCTCTTCCATCCGTAAGTACGGGCCGGAGGAGCTACAGCGCTTCTGGCTCGACATGCTCGACCTTGCCCGCAACGACCGCCCTCCCTCCGTGAACGAGGCCAACCCCGGCGCGCTGCGGGCCTTCAAGGGAGACTTCCCCTGGCCGACGGGGGAGCCGGAGACGCCCGCGGGCGTGAACCTGGTCTACGCGGCCTGGAAGCAGTTCCTCCCGCAGATGATCGCCAAGGCCCCCAAGCCGGCGGCCATCAGCCTCCGGGGCAACGCCGCCTACGCGGAGGCGATCAACAAGCTGAAGGAGTACCGCGACCGCGAGTTCTCCATGCGCGAGGAGTACCGCCGCGGCCTCCAGGACGCCTTCCTGCGCGGCACCGGCGTCGTCCGCACCACTCGCGACCGCAAGCGGGGGCTGGCCCGCAGCAAGCACTTCCCGGTGCGCAGCCTCTTCCTGGACCACAACGCCACCTGCCTCCAGGACGCCCAGCACGTCATCGAGGAGCACGAGGTCTACCGCTGGGAGTTTGCCCGCCGGTTCAGCAAGAAGCTGGCTATGAAGATTCCGGTCCTCTCCCCGTCGGCCGAGTCGAACAAGGACGAAGAGGGGGAGGGCAAGGCCGCCCCGGACCGGACCGGCAAGCCCTCCATGATGGACCGGGTGCGCTACTACACCGCCTGGAGCAAGCACGAGAACGACTGGCGGGTCTACTCCTTCCACGACGAGTGGAACGACGACTACCTCTACAAGGACGACGACGGCGCCCCCGGCGAGCCGTGGCCCTTCCGCTACGACGACGAGGAGTGGCACATCACCCCGGTGGCGCTGAACACCGTCACCGAGTCCCCCTGGGGCTTCGACTACTTCACCGCCGCGAAGGGGCCGATCACGTTCCTTCAGTTCATGGTCAGCTACATCCTGGCGGCGGCCAAGCAGTCCTGCATCCAGGCCGTCGCCTACCCCTCCGAGTTGGAGGACTTCGCCTTCAAGCTATCGGAGTCGAAGGACCACCTTCGCTTCCACAAGTACAACCCGGAGGACCTCCAGGGCCTCAAGATCACCGAGGCCATCATGCCGATCGAGTTCCCGCAACTCCATCCGGCCATGTTCCAGGGGGTCGAGGTCGCCGAGCAGTTCCACGACAAGATCACCGCCTTCAACGCGATGGCGATGGGGTCCAGTTCGTCGGTAGAGACCGCCGCGGAGGCGACGCGGCTGTCCGAGTTGGCCGAAGCCCGGCTGGCCGACGACCAGATGTCGATCGAGCAATGGGTGACGAGCGTCTGGCGCAAGGAGATTCAGCTTGACGGCAAGCACCTGCCCACGCGAAGCACGGTCACGGTCAGTTTTGACGAGCCGAAGCAGAGGGCAGAAGGGGCCGCGCCGGCGTCCGCCGTGGAGGGTGTTGCCGACGAGGAGCGTATCCTCTCCGACATCCCCTACGAGATCGCGGCCAACCTCGTCCGCGGCGTGGGCGACCCCGAAAGCGCGGCGCAGATGGCCGCGGGCATTTCGCAGCTTCTCCTGAACCCGATGGCCCAGACCAACGGCCTGCAAATGGCCGTCGGGGGCCAGATGGTCAACGTGGACCCCCGCGTGCTGGCCCGCGTGACCCAACAGGTGCCGCTCGACGCCAAGGTCTCCTTCATCGAGCCGGGCGCTGAAGCCTACCTGGGGCCGCTGGCGCAGGCGTGGAAGGAGAACCTCTCCGACTGGGAGATCAGGGCGGAACTCGACATCCGCGTGCAACAGGGCTCCATGCGCCGTCTCGGCCACTTGCAGGAGTGGAACGAGGCGATGCAGCTGTTCAAGATGCTCGGCGGCTTCTTCGTCGAGTGGGGGATGTACGACAAGGCCGCCCACCTCGTCAACTTCCTCATCAACTCGCTGGAGAAGTACGACCTGGACACGCTCCGGGTGGACCCGCAGCAGCTTACCCAGATCGGGCAGCAGATGGCCCAGCAGGCCGCCCAGCAGCAGCAGCAAGAGCAGCAGATCGAGATGGCCAAGACGCAGCAGGAGGCGGCCGAGCTTGCCTTCCGCCGCGACCGGCTGGAGAGGGAAGGGGAGACCCACCAGAACAAGCAGCAGCTTGAGCGGGAGAAGATCAAGAACCGCGCCGAGACCGAGCAGCGGCGGGACAGCCGCGACCGCCGCCGCGACCAAATGCAAATGATGAAGGACCAAATGCAGCAAGCGGCCCAGGGAGGAATATGATGCCCAAAGAGCGGCCCATCTACATCGACATTGACGGCACGCTGACGGACGCGCCGGGAGGGGGAGGGGAGCCTCTACTTGATCGGCTCGATCATGTTCGGCAGATGATCGCTCGCGGCGTCCCCGTCGTTGTTTGGAGCGGCAACGGAGAGGACTACGCAGAGTTCTTCTGCGCCAAGCACCAACTCAAGCCCCACGCCATCCTCGGCAAGCCGACCATGTGCGTGGACGACAACCCCCGCATCAGCCCCTCGATGGTCATCGCATCCCCGGAGGAGTTTTTCCGTGAGCAAGAAATCGGCGCGCCGCAAGAAGTACAAGGGGTGGAAGCCTAGCGACCACCACGGCGGCATCCAGGGCATCATCAACGCCCGTAAGGCCCCCGGAGCGCACACCAGCGTCATCCCCGGCGAGCCCAACAGCGTCACCAATGACGAGGGCCTGGGCCTCTCCTTCGAGACCCGCGGGCAGCGCGAAGCCTACCTGAAGGCCAACGGCCTGGTCGATCTGCATTCCCGCGACCTGGAGTCGATGCCCGCCCGCGAACGTAAGCACAAACCGCACGGGGGCAACTACGGGCTGGTCAAGCCGTGCAGCGGCAATGAGGCCGTCGCCCTGTCCCGGTCCCCCCAGCCCGACCAACAGCTTGCCCAATACTGGATCAACACCCGCCGCTAATCATCATCAAGGAGGATGATCTATGGGGTCCGAGTTTGACCCGGCCGGCACGGACGCCGGCTATGTTGCCGAAAACCCGAACGAAGTGGACGCCGAGTTCTACGAACCGCCAACCGGGCAGGAGGACCCGTTTGAATCCGCCTACGGCGACGAGGAGGAAGACGCCCAACCCTCCGGCCAACAGGAGCCGCAGCCACAGGAGCCGCAGCCGCAGGAGCCCAACTACGCCGAGCAGCTGAAGCAGTACGGCGGCATCGAGGGCGTGCAGCGCATGGCCCAGCAGATGAGGACGCTGGAGCATCGCTACAACACCGACCCCGCCTTCCGCGCCGCCATCAACGGCCAACAGCAGCAGCGCCCCCAGCAGCCCCAACAGCAACAGCAGCCGCAACAGGGGGCGCAGTTCGACCCGAACAACCCGGAGGCGTTCTGGACCAACGCCTTCTACAACCCCTCGCAGTATTTCGTCACCCCGCAGCAGATGCAGCAGTTCCAGCAGCAGTTGCATCAGCAGTTGGCGACCCTGCAAGCCCACCTCCAGTACCAGCAGTTCCGCCCCGAGATCGAGGCGATGGACGCCGACCTGAAGGGCATGGTCCAACAGGGCCGCATCCGGCTGGAGGACGCGGTGCAGTACCACCGCAACCGGCAGCAGAACGCCAAGCAGCCCTCACCGCAGGCAATTCAAAGGGAGAGAGGCTCCCAGGAACGGCATGACGCCAAGGGGAGCAAGGGGGCGAGCAACAAGTCGTCGCTCCTGAACAAGCCAGCAAAAAGCGCCCGTGGCGCCCGGCTGAAGGCGAAAGCCCAGGCCGAGCACGCGGCCAAGACTGGAGAGCGTCTCAACGCTTAACGTGTTTCTCCCTTAAGCAGCAAGGAGGCTGTGACCGTGGCGAACAATCCGCAATTAGCGGTGATGACGCACGAGAACTTCGTGAAGGATGTGATCTCCGACGGCGTGTTGGAGTCCAACGTCTTCTTCAACGAACTCAAGCGTCGCAACAAAGTCCGCAAGAACGAAAAGGGCACGCAGATCATCGGCGTCGTGCGCAAAAGCCAGCACACTATTTCGCAGTGGGCGGCCATGCACAACCCGAACGTGACGCAGCCCGAGACCAAGGAGCGCTGGACCCACGACTGGGGCGGCGTCTTCGGCCAGTACTTCACCGACGAGTGGGACGTCGCGTCCAACGCCGGCGAAGAGGCGCTCTTCCGCATGCAGGAGGAGGACCTCGACGACCTGCGCGACGACGTGAACGAATACTTCGAGGACTATATGTTCGCCGACGGCCTCTCGCTGTCGCCGGCGGGCATCGGCGGCCTGGAAGCGTTCGTGAAGAAGACCGGCACCTACGCCGGCATCTCGCAAACGTCGGGGACCAACAACTACTGGAAGGCGAACGTCATCAACGGCGGTAATTCGACCGGCTCGATCGGCTCGTATGACACCGATGACGCCAACAGCTTTCCCAACTCCAAGCGGTTGCTGACCAAGCTCATTAACGACTGTACGCGAGGGGCCACCAAGGGGGGCAGCAACAGCCCCGACGCCGGTTTCTGCGACCGGACGCAGTGGAACTTCCTGCACACCCAGATCGAGCGCCAGCGGCGCGTGACCAGCCTGGCGGACCGCCTGCGGGTGGGCCACCAGAACTTCGTCTGGAACGGCATCCCGTTCTTCTGGTCGGACTCCTGCCCGGCCCAGACGGTCTACATCGTCAACTGGGACAAGCTGGAGCTGTGGTGCGCTTACAACAAGCTGGCCCGCAGCCGGTCGATGGACTCCATCCTCCCGATCGGCACGGTCCACCAGATGTACGGCAAGCTCCAGATGGTTTGCCGCAGCCCGCGCCACATGGGCAAGATCAGCGCCACTGGCGTTACCTAAGCAAGGAGGCTTTTCACCGTGTCGTACATTCACGGATTTCCGTTCGATCAAGTCCGCGGTTCCGGCTCCGGCACCGAGGAAGACGTACTCACCTGTCGCTACGACCCGAAGACGGGGGCCAGTTACATCCTTCTTCGGTACGGGGCTTCGGTCTCGGCCGGCGTCGGCGTGGGCGTCCAGGTCTCCGGGTCAAACTGGGTGGCGAAGAAGGCTTACGACCATCAACAGACGGTCGGGGTCACGATGGCCGCGGCTTCGACCAGCGAGTTCGGCTGGGCGCAGCACTACGGCAAGTCCCAGGTCGCCATCAAGACCGACGGCACTGCCACCGCGGGCGGGTCTCTGAAGAACTCGGCCGGCACGTGGGTGCAGATCAGCAACCCCACCACCTCGGCGACGGCCCACCTGGGCTACATCATCGCCGGGGCGGCCGACTCCGGCACCACGCTCGCTTCGGGCAACGCCTACCTCTGCATGTGAGCATCAACAACCCAGGGAGGGGAACATGATTCGTCTGATTACCGACACCGGGCTGGAGGAGGTTCCGACCTTCGACAACGGCCCGATGATCCCGGATTTCGTCCGATACCGCATCGAGAACTACCAGTCCGAGCCGGTAAAGGGCCATACTCGGGACATCGCGGCCTACGTCGCGGGCAACAGGGACTACCACTACCCCCGCATCAAGCGGACCGTGGACGAGCTTCACGACCGCCTGGCCGGGAAGAAGGTGGTCCTGCTGTGCCCCGGGCCCTCCGCAGCCCGGTTGCCCATTTGGCCCATCCCAGACGACGTGGTGGTCATCGCGGTCAACTCCGCCCTGCGCATGGGGCCGCCGACGCTCTGCTTCATCACCGAGCGTCACGCCCGGCTGGAGTGGGTGCAGAAGGACAACGGCGATCTGCTGGACCACATCCCGGAGACGCCGCTCATCACCTGCCCGGACGCCTCCAAGTGGGTGGCCGACCTTTGGCCGGACGAGGACCGCTACTACTGCATCATGCCCTGGGGCGAGTTCCCCCAGGACCCGCGATCCATCCCGTATGTGCAAAGCGGGCTGCTCCGCTTCTCCTGCGTCATCACGCCGATCATCGCCATCGACTGCGTGCAGAAGGCCGCGCCGGAGCGGATCGTCCTGGCCGGCATGGACTTCTCCACCGACACCGAGGGCAACTACTACTTCGACCTGCACGCCAGCCAACATCCGAACGGATATAGCAAGAATCTGGCCCCAGGAGTCGGCAATTTCGGTAAAATTGTCGGAGTTTCGCCTGACTTGGCGGCACATGCTGCTATAATGAAGGCCGCCTGCTACTGGATCGAACGGTCGGCCCGCATCCCGGTGCTGAACGCCTCGGACGGCGTGCTGGACTGGCGGCCAACCCCCTACGAGGAGGCGCTGGCCGGCGACTTTGAGCCGATCGTCGATGACGTGTCGGGAGACGTGATGTCAAAATAGGTAAAATCCCTCTCACCGTGAGAGGGATATTGCCCAGTTTAACAGGGAGGTGTTCGATGAAGGTGGTTCGAAAGGGGGAGCGATCCCCTCAACTGCGATTTGATGACCTGAAGTCGGGGGAGACGTTTCGAAAGGTCGGCTGCAACGACATCCTCATGAAGCACGACGAGGCCGGCTATATCTACGTAGCTACTGGGGTCCTTTCGGTGTCTGTTGTCACTCAAGTCGTCGTCCGTGTCCCCGGCGCTTTCGTGGAAGGTTACGGCGAGAAGGGAGGGGAGTGATGAAGGTGGTTCGAAAGCCGTTGAGCGACGTCAATTTGAGGTTTGCAGACCTCTCTCAGGGGGATGTTTTCAGGTTCGTTGAGTCCAGCAAGTTGTGCATCAAAGACAACTGCGACAGTTGCACTTATCTTGATTCGGGCACTCACTTCACCCCGGCAAAGCCTCTTCGAGGCGTCGTCCGCGTCCCCGGCGCTTTCGTGGAGGGCTATGGCGAATGAGTCGCCTGGAGGCCCTGAAGGCGCAGAGTCGGCACAAGTACGCCGAGAAGTGGCGGGACAAGTCTTACCACGAGCGCTCGCCCGCGGTGGACGCGAAAGAGGACATCCTGCCGGCGATCAACTCCTTCTTCAAAAGGGACATCCCGCGAAGGGGAGAGTGGGGTGGCGGTTTCGAATGCGGATCAGTCCTCGACGTGGGGGCCGGCACCGGCCGCATCGCCCCCTTTCTGAAGGAGGCAGGCCACCGCGTCGGCCTGCACGACTGCGTGGCTAACTGCTTCGACAAGGAGGCGGTGAAGTCGGCCGACGATCTGATCATCTGCGACATCACCGAGTTGCCGGAGAACGCCTACGATGTGGTTCTCTGCTCGGACGTGATGGAGCACATCCCGCCGGAGTTGGCCGGCGGGGCTATCAGGGCCGTCGCCCGCTGCTGCCGCAAGGGGGCCGTCTTCGGCATCAGCAACCTGCCGGTGGACCTGCATGTGAACTTGCAGGACGCCGAGGGGTGGATGAACGATCTGTACGGGGCGTTCAACGTTGTGGAGAAACTGCCCGGCAGGGTCTACCACCCGCGGCAGACGCCCGACAACTGGTTTCTGTTTCGCTGTGAGAAGGGAGGGGAGTGATGCACTGGGTTAAGAGCGATCGCGCTGGGCTTTGCGAGTTCAAGGAGCTTGAACACGGCCAAGCGTTCACATTTGGCGATGAGGGCTGCCTGTTTCTGAAGACAGAGCCCCTCTCGGTATACAGTGCCGTCTGCGTCAATAATGGGAGTTATCACTCCTTTGACCCAGCCAGACTCGTCCGCCCCGTCCCCGGAGCCTTCGTTGAGGGGTACGATGGATAGCGACATCGACCTCCTGCTGGTCTCCAGCACCGACCACCCACGAACCATCAACCGCCGCGCCCACGAGTTCTTCATGCCGTTGGCCGAGGAGTTGCAGGCCAAGCACGGCGTCAAAGCCCGCGTGGTGGCCCCCTGGGAGGGCGAGCCGCCCAAGCTCGGCCTCTCCTACACGCACGCCGACCCTTTCCTGCGCGAGGCCCGCATCGCGAAGCCGAAGGTGGTTGCCTTCTGGACCAGCAAGCCAGCCGAGCGGTACGCGGCCAAGCACCTGCGGGAAGTGGGCATCACCACGCTGTTCTCCGAACTGGGGTGGTTCCCGCACGGTGGGTCGTTCTACTTTGACCCCAAGGGATGCGGGGCGCGGTCCTCGCTGGTGGACTACGAGCCGCCCGAGTCGCCGGCCATCTTCTCCCTGCCGCAGGCAAACAACGCCGGGCCGATGGGCGTCATACTCCAGATGGAGAACGACCTGGCGATCCAGGAGTCGCAGTTCGGCTGCAACGGCGACTTCGTGGCCTGCCTGCTGCAACAGTGGCCCGGCCGGGAGTTGCTGATCCGGCCTCATCCGGGGCAGCCGAAGGTGGCCTTGCCGGTCAGCCCCAACCTCAAGCCCGCGATCGGCGGGTCGCTGGAGGGGTTCTTCAAGCGCTGCGGGCCGGTGGTGGGCATGAACTCCACCGCCCTGATAGAGGCGCTGGCGGCGGGCAAGCTGACCTACATGCTGTCGCCGGGCATCGGCTTCGAGTCCGGAGCGGTCCTCACCGACTGCACCCCGCCGGAGCAGATCACCTCCGCGCGGCGGGCGACCATCAACGCCAAGGCGGAGGACTTGGTGTACGACCTCCGCCACCGTCGGCAGATCGCCATGACCGACGAGGGGTGGGTGGACACGAACGACCTGAACAAGAATGTGGTTCTCTGGGAAGCATTGGGGAGGGGAGATGGAGGAGCAAGTCGAGATAATGATGAGGGGCGGGAAATCGCTCTACATCACCCTGAGCAAACAGGCTGCTGCTGAGTTGGAAAAAACGGTCACGGAGTCTATTTCGTCGGGAAGGGATGGAGTGATTCGCGTAGATTCGGGGGATACCTCTATCCTCTTGGCCAGCAAGGCATTTGTCGCCATGAGAACAAGGGACGCCTAGGCCCATGATCTCCTTCGGGCAACTCCACAGGTTTGCGAAGCAGTTTGACGCCAACCGCTCGACGGCGTACTCCGACGAGATGTACGAGCGGCTGGTGAACGACGCGCTGGCGGACGCCTGGAACATCACCGACTGGCCGTTTCACCGCGTGGAGCACCCGATCCTGCTGGAGCCGGAGTACAACACCGGCACCGTCTCGGCGACCAACGGCGGCACAAAGGTGATCGCCTCCTCGTCGGCCACCTGGAGCACCTCCTGGCCGAAGACCGCCCGCATGCGATTCACCGCCTCGGCCAGCGACTACCTGATGACCAACTTCCGCCAGTCGGGCGGCTCCTGGGTGGGGACGCTGGACAAGGAGTACGCCGGGGCCACCGGGGGCAGCAAGGACTACAACCTCAGCTTCCCCATCTACGAGTTGCCCGACGACTTCGGCAGCATGGACCAGCCGGAGACGCCGAACTGGTACCGGATGGACCAGATCAGCTACCAGCGGTGGATGGAGTACCGCATCGACGGCGTGTGGCAGGGGCCGCTCCAGAAGTACGCCATCATCCCCGGCGACGGCATCACCAAGCCGAAGCTGTACCTCTACCCGGCCCCGTCCATCCAGGAGCTATTGCGGTTCCCGTACATCCGTCGGTTCGACAACAAGTTCTACCACGACGACGGCATCGCCTCGATCTCCGCCAGCGGCAACGCCCTGCGGGGCTCGGCAACCAACTGGGACACGACGGACTTTTCGCTGGTCGGCATGGTGGTGGAGTTCCCGCAGGACCAGCGGGCGGCCTGGGGCGTGGTGGAGTCGGTCAACAGCGCAACCGGCATCACGCTGTCGGGGACGTGGGGCGGCAAGACGCTATCAAGCAAGAATTACGTCATCTCCGACCGGCTGAAGTGGCCCGACAACGCCCGGTCGTTCCTGGAGGCGAGCGTGCAGATGAAGGTGGCCGAAAGCCGCCACCTGATCCAGGAGTTGCCCTACTACCAGCAGCGACGGGCACAGGAGATGATTCGGGCCAAAAGGGCGCAGGCCAGGTTCCAGGAAAGCCTGCGCAAGAAGGCGGCCGACGGGCCGGAGTGGGACTACTGGCGTGACCCGCCCATCCCAAGGCTGATTGACACCGCAGGGTAAGGGAGGACTGTCATGGATCGCAGAGCGTTTGTTGAAGGTGGCGTGGGCGCTGGGCTGGCGGCGCTGGGGATGAAGGGGGAGACAAAGGTGGCGGCTTGCCAGGACGCCATCCTGGAAGCATTGAGAGAGTGTCGCAGGAACCCCTGGTATCCGACTGGCTACTTGGGCGACAATTATTCCGCCCATAGGAGCAGTGCTCAATTCGGCGCCTCAGTAAGGGTGGTGCAATATCAATGCACTTTCCCAGAAGAAGGGAAGTCTCAAACGTGGCTCTACTTGGACGCCAAAGATGTCCCAGAGGCGCGATGTTACCTCGCGGCCTATGAATCCCTTTGTGCTGACGAGTCCATTCCAGAGCCCCAGTCGTTGACGCTTACCGTTCGGAAGGAGCGCCGTTGACCTACCGCGTCCGTCACTTTCGCGGCATGGACCGCTCCCAGGACGAGGTGGAGCGGTCCGCCGGCCGGCTGGTCACGGCGGAGAACACGGACTTCTTTCAGGAGGGGGCCTTCTCGCCGCGGGACGGACTGGCGCGGGCGGCGGGGTCCAGCACCTACGACGCGCTGGTGTCGCCCATCCGGTCGCTGCTGGCCTTCCCCCGGTCGGACCGCGACCTGCTGGTGGTGATGATGTCCGGCACGCTGCACTACGTGAAAGACCCCGCGCCGGAGTTTGACGAGGACGACTTCTAAGGACCAACGAATGATGCGGGTGAAATTGACCGTCCGCGTCCGGTGCGACAACGTGGGTCGCCTGGGCGTGCGCTGCAACGACTTCTTCGAGAAGGGCGTCACCTTGGAGGGCGGCGCCGACTACGCTAAGGCCGTGAACGACCGCTTGGCGCAGGCGGAGAAGCACGGCTGGCGGTACGTCGATGGGAAGGCGTACTGTCCGGGACATGCGCCAGGAGATGACGATGCCGAAGGGAACTCGCGTTCACCGCTGCGTCCACAAGCACCTGAAGGACTCGGGCATGTCGAAGGGCCAGAAGATCGCGACGTGCCAGAAGACGACGAAGCAGTCGTACCGATCCGGCCGTTCAACCAAATCGAAGTCTGGGAAGCGTAAGTAGCCTTGCGATTCACCCGCTTCGGCCATCTTGACCGCCGCTCGCACGCGGCCTCGGGGCCGCCCGAGAACCTCTACACGGCCGAGAACATTGACCGCCACAAGGCGGGCCAAGTTTCGCCCAGGGATGGGCTAGCCCGCCCCGACTCCTTCACCGGCCTGGTTGCCGTTGAAGGCGCCTCCGGCACCCTTCAGGTGGACGAGACCAGCGTCACCTTCGCCAAGCCGATCCGCAGCATGATCGACGTGGACACCGCCAGGAGGGGGCCGCCCAACCTGCCGTTCACCGAATAAGGGAGGAGAGAGATGTACTTGATCGCGGGGCCGTGCGCGGCCGAGTCGAAGGACTTGTGCCTGCGGGTGGCGGAAGAGGTAGAGCGTGTCGCATACTCTTTGGACATGGCCCCCGTGTTCAAGGCGTCCTGCAAAAAGGCCAATCGAACCAAGTGGGGCGCCTACAGGGGCCCTGGCTTTCTGAATGGGATAAACTGGCTTCTCGCGGTCAGAGACCAGTTCGGCATCCCGGTAACAACCGACATCCATGAAGTGTATGATCTCAAGCACTTCCCGGACAGCGCATTCATCGCGCAGATTCCAGCCTTCCTTTGCAAGCAGACGCCCCTCCTGGAAGCAGCGGCCCCTCACTTTGAGTCCATCAACATCAAGAAGGGCCAGTTCGCCACGGCGGCAGACATGGTGGCGGCTGTCGAGAAGGTCGAGGCCATCGGGACGGCGCTGGTTGGAGTCACAGAGCGCGGCTCTTGCTTCGGCAAGGGCGACTTAGTGGTGGACTTTCGCGACGTGGTAGCGATGAAGGAGGCGGGGCTGAAGGTCTTCTTCGACGCCACCCACTCGGCCACCGACCGCAAGTACGTCAAGCCGCTGATCCAGGCCGCCAAGGCGGTCGGCGTGGACGGCATCTTCATCGAGACGCACCCCGACCCCGACAACGCCCTGTGCGACGGGGACAAGATGATCCCGCTAGATCAACTGGGGGACATTCTCGACTAGTCACGCACAGCCAAGGAAGGCGACTGCATGGCAAACCTCGCTCAACTGAAATCCCTCTCCCAGAACAAGACGCTGCTCAACCGCGTTGAGGCGGCCGTGGCCGTGGTGGCCGACAAGATACGCTTGGAGAACCTCTCCGCCACCAACCCCCGCGCCGTATGGGGCAGGGACGCGCTCATGTCGCCTCGCCCGAAGGCGCTGGAGATGATCTGGGGGCTGCTGATCCAGAATCGCGGGCTCACCCCCGCGCAGATCACTGGGGCCAGCGACTCGGCCACCATCAACGCCGTCTCGGCCACGGTTAACTTCTACGCGGGAGCCTGATAGATGGCGACCACCTTCCAATGGAAAGCCTTCTCCGGCACCACCAGCGGCATCTCCGCCGCCAGCATGTCGGCGGGGGTGAACCTGCTGGGCTCGGAGATCGACAACTCGAGCAATCTGGATCGGTTCGCAAAAGCCGAACTGCGCTGGACGTGCTCGGCCACCGCCTCTTCGGCGGGCACCACGGTGGAGCTTTATTTCATCTACGCCCTGGACGGGAGCAACTACGAGGACGGCGCGGCGGGCGTTGACCCCAACAGGACGCCCGACTGGATATTTCGCAACAGCGGCACCACCGCCGCCCAGCGGCGGACCTCGCCCAAGCTGGACATTGACCCCTTCAAGTTCAAGCCGCTCATCAAGAGCGAACTCAGTCAGAAGGCCGTCAGCGTATATCTGACGCTCCAGACCGGCAATGACCAGAGCGTGTAAATGGCGACCGCCCATGCCCTGCCTGTTTTCAACTTTGCCCAGACCGCCCGGCGGGCCGGGGACGCCCTGGACCCGGCGCAGTGGCAGGGTTTGCTTGGGGCGTACCTCTGGCCGAGCGGGCCGGGGGCGGGGAAGATTTATTGGCCGCTGGGGAGGGAGCAGGGCCTTGGCGAAGTCAACACGCTGCACACTGAGCAGCACCACTTCGACGCCATTCGTGGGTGGACTTGGCGCAACACTGGCGAGCGGTTCATCAACGTTTCCCAGCCCTTCCTGCGGCCGACCACGGCGATCACGATCACGGCTTGGGTTTACCACACGGAGGCCGGCAGGACTGTTATCAGTAACTTGTCCGGCAACTACGGCTACAGATTCTCCCTGCAAACCAGCAACCCTCTTGTTGCCCTGGGTAACGGATCATCCAAGAAGTCCGAAGGCCACACGGTATCGATCGCCCAGAACGAGTGGCACTTCATCGCCGCTCGCTGGGACGGGACCAACATCCACCTGTGGGCCGACGAGGCAAAATCGTCGGGGGACACCTTCAGCGGCCCAATTGACTACTCCTCAGCAGCGGCTAACACGCAAATCGGGGCTACCGACGGGAGTATCTTCTGGCAAGGCCGACTCTCCGACGTGCGCGTCTACGACCGCGCCCTCTCCGACGGTGAAATACAGACCATCCGCCTTCAGGGCGACCGCCTGTACCGCAAACGACAACTGATCGCGTCGGGGATACCCTTTCCCCCGGCAGCCAGCGCAACCGGCATGCCTACCATCAAAAGCGGCCTGGTGCCGCACGCATACTGGAGCAGCGTCCGCGACCAGCGGGGCATCCTCTACCTCGCCAACGGCGTGGACCGCCCGCAGGCCTGGGACGGCCTAGCCGCCGCCACCCGCAACTGGGGCATCGACCCGGCGTCGGGGACCGTCACCGTCAGCACCACGGGCGCCTCCGGGGCCAAGATCGCCGGCACCTACCTGTGCTACTGCTCCTGGGTCAACAAGGACGTCACCCCGGAGGTTGTCTCCAACCCCGCGGGGCCGGGATCGGCCACCGTCGCTTCGGGCACCACCCGCGACCTGATCCTGAAGTTCTCGGCGAGCGCCCCCGACACGCAGATCACGCACAAGCGGTTCTGGCTGAACACGGCCGGGCAGGCGACCACCTTCTACAAGGTGACGGACATCTCCGCCACCGCCAACAGCCACACCGACACCAGCGACGACGACACGCTCTCCTCGGGCGACTCCATCGATTCGGTGAGCAACGTCGGCTTCGACCGCAACCCGCCCAACAGCAAGCGGGCCTTTGCGTTGTTCCACCGCAACCGAACGCACCTGTTCGGCAGCGTGATCGAGAAGACGGGCACGATCTCCGTCGCCGGGACCAGCGTCACCGGCAGCGGCACCTTCTTCCGGGACTCGCACGTCTCGCAGACGCTCATCCCGTCGGGGGCAAGCCAGGAGTACACCGTCACCGCGGTATCAAACGCGACCAGCATGACCATCGGGTCCTCGGCCACCGTCTCGGCCGGGACCGCCTTCCGGCTGGGGCCGTTCTCCACGCTCAGCCAGTGGCAGTGGTCCAAGTCGGGCGAGCCCGAATACTTTCCCGCGGCCAACGCGACGACCATCTACGAGATCGACGGCGACGAGCCGACGGCCCTCTTCGAGCTTCAAACCGCCGCCTACGCCACCAAGCGGCGGCATATGTACCGACTCGCCTTCCGCACCGACCCGCTGACCGACGGCGGCATCTTCCCGGTCCTCTCGCAGCGGGGGGCGGTCAACAACCGCTGCGTGGTCGCGGTGGGCGACATCGCCTACATCCTGGACGAGGTGGGCGTCTACATCTTCGACACCTCGCAGGCGGTCCCGGTAGACCAGCCCATCTACCGGCTGCTGCAACCCTCCAACGAACCGGCGGCCGACCGGGTGAACTGGTCGGTGAAGGAGAAGTTTCACGGCGCCTGGGACGCCAAGCGCAACCGCGTCCTCTTCTGGGTGGCCCTGGGGACCGACACCGAGCCCAAGCACGCCCTCGTCTACGAGATCGACGCGAAGCGGTGGACCATCGAGGAGTACCGCCAGGGGATCACCTCGTCCGCCTACGACATGCAGGACGCCGACGGCAAGCGGCGCGTCTGGGTGGGCGACGAGAACGGGCTGGTGTGGGCGGTGGGGGTCTCAGACTGCGTGGACGGCGCGCCCCCGTCGGCCAACGGCACGCTGCGGGGGACCATCACCACCGCCGCCAACAACAAGATCATCGACTCAGACGCCAGCTTCTACTCCACCGGCGACGGGCTGGTCGGCGTCCCGGTCTACATCGACACCGGGCAGGCCGCCGGCGAATGGGGACTGGTCAAGGAGCAGCTGGGCGATACGCTCACGCTGAAGTCCAACCTGGGCACGTCCACCGCGGTGGGCGACACCTACATCATCGGGGCCATCGAGGCGACCATCCAGACCAAGTGGTTCGCCGTCAACCCCGGCCTGAAGCAGCGGCTTCGCAAGCTGAGGGTCTTCTTCCAGCCGGAGGCCAGCAGCGTAAAGCTGCGGGTGAAGGTCTTTCACGACTTCTCGTCGTCGGCCTACACCAGCTGGAAGCCGGCCGCCAAGTCAGACGGGGTGGAGATACCGGCGGCGGCCACTTCGGACGGGGTGATACTGGCCTACCTGGACACCTCCCCCGGCGTGGTGGACCTGCCGATCGGCGACGACATGGCGAACTTCGTCCGGTTCGAGATGAAGACCATCGACTCGGAACGCAAGCCGGAGATTCTGGGCTACGAGTACGTCACCCACGACGAGATGGGCAGCGCTAGGGCCGGGGGAGGGATAGGTGATTGAGGCATTCGTAGCGCTGAAGCCTGTAGTTCCAAGCCTCCGCTTCGGCCCCGCATCGCCAGCACTCGTCCAGGATGACGTGGCGATCGGGAACGGGAGGCCCCTGCGTGGCGGAGTCTGATAGGGCGAAAATCAGAACCAATATCCCCGCCACGCAGAGGCAGGACACCAGCGATTGCATGCGATTGTCGTTCATGCCAGAAGTATAGCAGATCGCGCCATTCAGAGTCAAGATGTCCCTCAATATCGCCCACATCATCAGCTACTTCCGCGATAACCCCGACCCCACGTCGCGGTACATCGCCGACGGCTTGGAGTGGCTGATGATCGGCGTCTCCGGCGACGGGTCGTCCACGCTACTCCCCTCGTGGGTTCCCAGCAAGAACTGGGTGACGGACAACGCGCCCTTGCCGCGGGGCTACATCGGCGGCTTCCAGCTTTCGCAGAACGCGAGCGACTCCTCGCACGACCTGGACATCACCCTAGGCGAGTGCCGCGACTCGACCGACGCGGTGAACATCGAACTGGCCGCGCCTTGGCCGGGCAAGAGTAACTGGACCAAGAAGTTCGACGCGGTGTTCGCGGTCGGGCACAACAAGGGAGGCAACCTCAACGGCAACCTGACCGCCGACACCTACCACCTGTTCGTCATCAAGAGGGACTCAGACAACCAAGCCGACATCGCGGCTTCAACCAGCGTCAGCTGCTCCAACCGGCCGGACGGGTGGACCTACTTCCGCCGCGTTGGGTCACTGCGCACTTCAGGCACGGCGTGGAAACCGTTCTTTCAGCAGGGGGACGAGTTCTTCTGGAAGACGCCGTACCAGCACTCGGCGACCATCGGCAGCACGGCCTCGGGATCGCAGCTTCAGGCGGCGATGGTCCCCACCGGCTTCAAGATGCGGGCCGACATCCACCTGTTCATGGAGGCCAGCCCCAGCCCAATGTTCTTCTCGTTCGTGGGGGCGGACGCCGCGACCTTCGTCCCCTCGGCGGACAACAACACCATCACGGCCGACACGGACCACGAGCATCACCACATCAGGATAGCGCCGCTGACCAATACCAATGCCGAGTACAAGGTGAACTTCAGCACGGGCGTGAGTACGAGCGCCGTCTTCTACTTTCACACGCACGGATGGATCGACAACCGAGGCAAGGACGCATGAGCACTCTCAACACCAACCCCCCCAACCGAATGATGACCTCGCACCCGCTAATGTCTCCGGGCGGCGGGTCGCAGAATCAGTCCCCCCTTCCGGGCGTCGGCGGTTCGATCCCGAGCATGCCGAACCTCTCCGGCCCCGGAACCGGCGTATCCCCTGGCGGGGAGGCCAACGGCTCGCTTTCTCCTCCCGGCGGGTCCGGCCTCTCCGACACGGGGATCGCCGGCGGGGGCATGTCCCCACCGATGTTCCAGGGCGGCGCCCCCGGCCGACCGCAGGCCGGCGGCGGCTCTCCCCAGCCCACTCCGCCCATGCCGGGAGGCTCCCAAGACGTCTCCGGCGACTACACCACGATGGGCGGCGGGGGCGGCATGGCAATGACGGGCGGCAACATGATGTTCAGCCCCGGCTTCACCGAGACCGGCGGCGGAACCCAAAACCCCTTCGCCCGCTCCCAGGAGGGGCCAAGCCCGGCCCAGCCGGCCCTCAACAACGCCACCCCGTTCCAGGGGGGCATGTTCCAGCCTCCAGGGGGCTCTCAGCCGCCCGCTGCGGGCGGCGGGGGCCACGGCGGCTTCGGACACCCCCAGGGGGGCGGAGGGGCCGCAGGAGGCGGCACAGGGGCTCAGGGAGGCGATATGGGCCTCGGGATGTTCGGGGGCGGCATGCCCGCGGTCGGGTCACAGCCGCCGTCTGGTGGCTTTGCGGGGCCCCTGGGGGAGATGATCGGGGGCTTCAACCCCTTCGGCGGGGCGTTCGCCGGGGGCGGACCTATCGGCCAAAGTGGCATCTTCGGGGGCGGCGGTCCTATCGGGCAGGCGTTGGGCAATTTGCCGGGCGCGGTCGGCGGCTTTGGAGGTGCCGCTGTAAACCCTAGCCAGCCCTCCGCGCCGGAGGGAATGGTGATCGGCCCGTACTCGGACGCCCAGACGGGAGAGGCGGTCTTCCCAGGCGGCTCACAAGACGTTTCGGGCGACTACACCACGATGGGCGGGGGGACGCTTGGGGGCAACAACCAGGTTCTCGCGAATGTGACTGGGCAAGGCCCTGTGGCCCCCAACGTCGGCATCGGCGAGATCACCGCCATCGGCTCCGACGTTGTGGGGCCGCCGAACGAGTGGGAGGGCCAGGTTCAGTCGCAGCCGTTCAGCGGTCCTCCGGGCGGCGATCTGGCCACCGACATCAACTCCGGGGCGGCGGGCATGTCCGACCCGGTGGCGGAGATGTACGCCAGCGGCAACTACGACCCGTACTCCAGCGGCCCGTTCGACGGCTCCATCCCGCCCTCGCTGCCTCCGGGCAACCCGACCGATACGCCGAACCAGCCACCGATCCCCCCTCCGGCGGCCCCAGGAGGCCCCGCGGGCGGCGGTGGCACTACCGGGGGGACCGGCGGGACCACGGGCGGCGACGGCTCGCTGGCTCCGGGCGGCGGCGGAACCGCGCCTCCCACGGGCGGTGGGACCGCTCCTCCACCGACCGGGGGCGGGGTAGCGCCTCCTCCTGCCGGCGGTGGCGGCACAACCGGGGGAGGCGGTGGCGGCGACCTTCTCGGGGGCCTGATCGGCGCTATCTTGGGCGGCGGGAGCACCGGCGGCGAGGACGCCGGCACGGTGGGCTCCGGCGTCGGCTCCGCGATCGGAGGGTCCGCGGACACCGCGACCGGCGGAGGCGGCTTGTCTCCAGGCGGGCCTGGGGGCATGGACGCGGCGTTGGGCGGCGGGGGAACCGGGGGAACCGGCACAGGCGACGGGCAGTCTATCACCGACGTGCTGGACCCGGACGGCAACCCGATCGGGGGCGGCGACAGCATGATGCCTCTGCCGCCGGGCGACGACTTCGTGGGTCCGCCACCCCCTCCGGGAGACGACTTCGTGGGCCCTCCGCCCCCGCCGAGCGACGACTTTGTGGGCCCACCGGCCGGGCCGCTACCCCCGCTCGATCCTGGGGCGGGAGAAAACCTCGGGCCCGTGGGTGGCGGCCAGGGCGGAACCGGGACGGGCGGCGACGCGACCGGCGGTTCTGCGACCGGGGGCTCCGCGGAAGGCGGCTCGGTCGGCGACATTACCGTCGAGGCCCCGCAGGCGGTGGGGCAGCAGACCGTCAGCGGCTCGCAGAACCAGCAGTCCTCCGAGTCTTTCGGTGAAGGGCAGTCGCAGTCCTCCTCGACCAGCGAGCAGCACTCTGAATCGCAGTCGTCCTCAGAGTCCGGCTCGCAGTCGCAGTCGTCCTCGGAGTTCAACCCGGTCCAGACCATCGGCCTTGGGGAGGCCGCCGGCCTGGTGGACCCGCTGGGCGGCTTCTCGCTGCCGGACAACCCGTTCTCGCAGACGCGGGCCGACTGGATGGTCAACCAGGCCAACGCCCGCGCCGCGGCGGCGGCGAACAACCGCATGGACCAGCTTCGCAACACCTTGGGCGGCCGTGGCTTCGACACCCAGAGCGGGGCCGGGGCGCAGCTGATGGGCGACATCCTGCGCGACCGCACGGCGCAGGAGATCGGCAACGACGTGCGCATCAACACCGACTTCGCCGCCCGGCGCGGGGCCTTCGACCAGGGCAACCTTGGCCTGGAATTGCAAGGAAGAGGCCAAGATTTGCAGCGCCAGGGGATCATTTCTGGTATAATCAATTCGTTGTTGGGCCAGACTACGGGCGGGTCCGAGTCAATGGGGACCAGTTTTGGCGAGAGTCAGAGCACCTCGTTCATGGACGCGCTGGCGAACAGTCAGTCCTTCAGCGATTGGTTGAACCAGAGTCAAAGCCAGGGGACCGGGCAGATGCAGTACGTGTCGTACCCGATCTTCGGGCAAGCGTAAGAGAGGAGGGGAGGAGAATGAAAGTGGCGTTGATGCTCACGGAGATTGAGGCGTACTACTTGAAGACACGCCTTATTGAGGCGACAGAGCGCCCTGGCAGCGACCCGGACAGCCGCAGGGTGCAATTGCTTGAAAAGGTGGACGAAGTGCTGGAGTGCTTCAAGAGAGAGCGTGAGGGGAGGGGAGAGTGAAAGGTTGTGGCGCCTGCGCGGCAGAAGCAGTGACCGCCAAGGAGATACAGGATTCGCTTGAGGAAGTGCCCTGCCTTTGCAATCGGCACCTCATGACTCTCCTTAACAGCATTCCCGATGACTGCCCGGCTTGCGAGGCAGAGGCGATGAGCCCCTGGGATACGGGAGCCGCTTTCTTGTTCAAGCCGCCATTCAGTTGGGACTATCCAGATTTGGCCTGCGATCGACACCGGCCGATGCTAGAAGAGGAGATTGCCCGAATTGCCATGAGGGGAGGAGATTCATGGGAAACGTGAAAGGCGCCATCGTCATCCCGGCCCGCTACGCCTCGTCGAGGTTTCCGGGCAAATTGCTGGAAAAGGTGGGCGGCAAGACTGTCCTAGATTGGACATACCAGAACTGCCGCAAGGCGGTGGAGATGAGCGAGGGGAGGCTGGAGGGACCGGCCATCGTCGCCGATGACGAACTATTCGATGCCGTCCTGGATGCCAACTACGACGAATCTTGGGTGTTCGCGACGTTTCGAAGTCCGGCGGCGCGAAACGGCACGGAGCGCGTGGCATGGTACGCACAAGACAGGAACGGCGTGTACAGCTTCGACTTCTACATCAACGTCCAGGCCGACGAAGCCCTCCTCGCCCCGGAAGCGATCCTGAAACTGCTGGAGACGCCGGGGGAGAGGACGACGCTGGCGCGTATGATGGGTGACTCAGAGATCGACGACGAGAACGTTGTGAAGGTCGGGGTCCAGAAGGGATACGCAGCAGAGTTCCGCCGAGCATCCTCAGACTTCAACATCTGGAAGGCACATGTCGGCGCGTACCTTTGGCCGCGAGGGGACTTGCTGGCTTACGCCCAGACGAAGCCCGGCGGGGAAGAGGAGGCCAAGAGCCTTGAGCAACTTCGGCGGGTCGGGGGCCAACGCTGTTATTGGCGCGTCCACACCGTCCCCTACGAGCAGGCGCCCTTCGCCATCAACACTCCGGAGGACTTGGAGAGGATGAAGGAGTGGGTCAAGCCGCTCGACATGCACTCGACAGTGGCAACCAAGGAGCAGCAGGCCCGTCTGCGTTGGCACATGAAGAACGGCAGCACAATCACCGCCGTGGACGACGGCAAGCAGATGGAAAGCATGTTAAAATAGGGTATTTTTGCGACAGCGTGTCGCAAACTTTACCCAGCTTAACACCGAGGCATGGATGCCCGAGAGCGTTGTTTTCCAGGCTGCGGAGGCGAAGCGCCGCGCGCAGCAGATGGCCGGACTAGACCAGCAGCTTGCGATGACGCGGCTGATGGCCCAGAATCCCCCTGCCGTTCCTCAGCGACAGGGGGTCGCCCCTTCCACTCCGGCCCGACGCGGGGCCACTCAGCCGGACGCCCCTTTCGTGGGAGCGCCGGAGCCGACAATGACCCGCCAGGCGTTCGACGCCGCCTTTCGCGGGATCGAGAGCATCCCCCTGCCCAACAACCCTGGCAACATCGCCATCAACGCCCTCGGCAGCGAACCCGTCGGGTGGGCGACTGAGAACGTTGCTGCCCCAGTGGGCAAGTTCTACAACCGCATCGCGCTGCCGATGGCCGGCAGCATGGCTGGATTTGCGGTGGGCGGCCCAGGCGGCGCTGCCGCTTTGGGTGGCGCGGCCGGCGCGGCGGGCGAAGCGCTCGCACAGGACATGGAGCAGAACCTCGGCCAGCGGCAGGACAAGAACCCGCTGAGCATCGGCATCGCCGGCGGCGTCCACGCAGTCCCGCCCGCTAAGGGCCTGCCGGTAGTCGGCCCGGCGGTCTCAAAGCTGCCCTGGGCTGGACAGCTGGGTGCCAACGTCGCCTACGAGGCTACCGGGGGAGTAGCGGCTAACGAGGCATTGTCCCGCGCCGAGGGCCACGTCCCCAGCGGGGGCGAGCGGGTTCTCGCCGGGGCATTGGGTGGAGCGGGCGGCGGCTTGGCGCACGGAGCGCTGGACCCGGCCATCCGCAAGCCACTGCTAGGCGCGCTGGGCAGGACCGCAAAGGCGACCAGACGCAATATCCGAAACCCCCGCGATCTTTTGGGCGATGAGGCTGGCGCTGCCTTCGTGAACCCGGCGGAGGCGAACCGGGCCAGGGAGATCGGCCGCATCCTTCGCGAGCGGGACGTATCGGAGAAGGGGCAGAAGATCGCCCGCAAGCTGATGGACAACCCCTACACCGTGGCCGACGATGAGCTTGCCTACGCCCGCGCCGCCATCAAGGAGAGGCCGGAGGTGTCTCGTCGCGGCGGGCAAGCCGAACGGCCGGAGAAGACTCCTAGGCGCTCCGATCAGGTGCTCGCCGAGCAGCGACAGCGGCGGATCGAGGAATTGCAACGGCAAGCGGAGCAGGGGGAGTTGTTCGAGGGCCGCGTCGAGACTCCCACCGAGGGATTCGGCAAGTTGATGCGGCGGGTCGCCGAGCCGGCTATGGAGGCCGCGGACGCCGCTCAGGCCGACCAGTTCGCCCAGACGGCGGCGCGACAATCCCTCAAGGGCCAGAAGCTCCCGCGCACGTTCTGGGAGCAGGCCAAGGGTCCGGCCAGGGCCAGGGGCCAGCAGTTCGCCGACGAGGTAATGGAGATCGCCAACGCCGCGCCGCGAACGGAGACCTCTCCGCAGGCAAGGGGGGCTCGCTTCGGCGATAAGGTGTTCATCGACCACGTGTGGCAGCAGTTCCAGGCCCGCCACCCGAATGTGACCCGCCAGCAGTTCGACCAGATGCTCCTGGAGGCGAACCGGCAGAACAAGCTGGCCCTCTCTCGCGCCGACCTCGCCCAAGCGATGCACCCCGAGGACATTGCCCGCTCCAGGATCAAGGCCGGGGCAGGGGAGTTCGACCTCATCCGCCCGCAACAGCCGCGGGCAACGACTCCACGGCAGCCGGAGACGCCATCTGCCCCAAAGCCTCCCAGGGAGCCCCGCCGAGTGCTCACCGACGAGGAGTTGGCCGCGCGGGGGCGCAAGCCACTACGAGAAGCAGCGCCAGAGCCCACCGCCCGCTTCGAGCCGATCGAGGAGCCGACCCTTGAGGGCAGCGAGGCCATCGTAGAAGAGCTTCTGGGTAGCCGTGCGCTCCAGTCGGCAATCCGCAATGAGGAGCGTGGCAAGCGGGCGGTGCAAAAATGGCTCTCCAGGAAGCTCGGCGAGAACAAGATTCTCTTTCGCAGCAAGGGGAACACCGCAAAGTTCGAGCCCCTTGAGGAGCCGACGGCCCGCTTTGAGCCGCTGGAGCCTCCTGGCCGGCAGAGGGCGGAGACGCCTTTTGAGGTGGAAGAACCGCTGCCGCTTCGCGAGGTGGACCGCAAGCTCGCGAAGCTTCCCGCGAAGGGCAAAAGCCGCCAGTTGGCCGAACTGGAGGACAATCTGGCGAAGCTCGAAGCCGAAAGCGGCCTTCGCCCGCCGCGCAAGCCCCCTGGACGAGGTGGTCCTCCCGGCGCCGGCCCTCCCCCCAAAGGTGGCGGAGCAGGAGGGAGGGGCCCAAAGCGGGCGGCCCCGCGCGACCTTGCCACCAAGGTCAAGCGCGGCAAGCCAGATGTGAAGGAGATGTTCCGCGACCTGTACCGATCGGCCGTCAACAAGATGGAGAACCACTTTCCCAAATTGGGCGAGCATGCCCGCGAGGCGGGCGTGCGCATCCGTCGTGCGGACCTGGACACGCATCGCACGCTCGAAAGCTGGACTCGCCGACTGCACAAGTCGCTGGAGGGCTTCACTGAGCGGTTCACGCCGCGCGAGGAACGCAACATTCGCGCGGTGATGACCAAAGGGGCCAAGCCGATCTCACAGAAGGTGCGAGCCTTCACCGACATCTTCGCCAAGCCGATGCGGCAGGCTTTCCTCAAAGAGGCGCACGACGTTGGCATTAACACCCGCGAGGTAGAGGGATACTGGACACAGGCGTGGAAGTGGGAACTGCTGGAAGAGGACCTTGCCAGACTGAAGCCGCGCCAGCGGGAGAAGTTCTACGAGGCCGTCTTCCGCCTCAACAAGGACAAGTACCGCACCGTCACCAAAAAGGACGGAACGAAGGTCCGCAAGCCGCTATACAAGAGCGCCGACGACGTGCGCGACGCGATCAGCAAGCGCATGAACGAGGCGCTCGACCCCAAACCGAGCGTTCTGTTCGACCAGACCGGCCTCAAGGTCCGCAAGTCCAGTTTTCTCGAAAAGTCTCGGCACCTGACGCTTCCGGACAAGTATCGCCTGGAAGCGATCCCTACGGCGATGAAGTACATGAACGACGCGGCCACCCGGACCGGCCGCGCCCGGCACTTCGGCACGAATTACGAGATTCTCGACCAGCTTTACCGCGCCCAGTTGGCCGAGGGGAACCTGAAGCGCCACGATGGGGAGATGTTGCGGGAGCTACTAACCTACAGCGTGGACCCGCCCACCGACCGCACAGCGATCACGCAGGCGCTCTCCAACCTTCGGGGCTATGTCGCGGTTTCGAGCCTCGACTTCGGGACCGTCACCAACTACGGCGACGTGGTGAAGAACCTGCTTCGCTTCGGCACTACCCCGGTCTACAAGGCGGTCCGAGACTTCGCCCGCAAGGCGACCCGCGCCGGAGCGTTGGACAGCGCGGCCAGGTCCGGCGTCACCAAAGAGGCCATCGGCTACCACATGCGGGACGCCGGCCTCAATCCCGGCGTCATTGACTGGGAGAAGCTGTCCCGCTACCTGAACTTCCACTTCAAACAGTCGGAGTTCAATCTGCGGGCCACCATGTCGGTCTCCGGCAAGAAGTACGCCGCCGACATGCTGCCGAAGATGAAGCCGACAACGTGGTGGGGAAAGGTCCTCTACGGCGACGTGAGGCGCAATCTGTTGCGGCTGCTCGCTCCCCATTACGACAACGCGGAAGAGGTGCTGGAGGCTGCGTATCGCCGCGGTCACTTCACCGAGGATGAACTGGACCGCATCGGCCAGTCGGCCGTCACGCAGTCACAACCGACATCGCGGTTGGACCATCCACTGCTGGCCCAGAAGAATCCCTGGGTAAAGACGGCACGGCAGTTCATGTCGTTCGCCCAGAAGACCGGGGAGTTCCTTTGGGATGAGGTGGCCCTGGAGGCGGCGCGGTACAACTTTAAGCCGCTCATCCGGTTCGCCATCTGGACGCAGGTTCTTGGCGAACTGGCCGTCCCCATCAAGGACGCTCTGCTCGGGAGGGAGCAACGCCCGTTTCCGCCGTGGAATGATCCCAATCCGGGCAAGCGGGCCGCGGCAAACGCCCTGACCATCGGCGGCATCGGCCTTTTCGTGGACATGCTGGAGTCGATCCGCTTCAACCGGACAGGCGGCGGGTTCGTCCGCTTCATCACCGGCCCGGCGTTCGGCAAGGTGGGCTCCATCGTCGAAGAGTCTATCGGCATGGCCGATGACATCTTCAACCCTGAGAAGAAGGGCTTCGAGAAGGTGGAGGGTCCGGCCCGCGGCGCGATCAAGGAGATTCCCTACGCCGGCCGCCATCTGGAGAGGGCGATGTTCGGCACAGGGAGGTACGAAGCCGGCAAACGGAAGCCTCTCAGAGTGAGTCGGCAAGGGTCGAGCTTCAAGATTCATCGCGAGCCAGAAGAGGGCCGCGAAAGCCGCTTGCCGCCCCCTATCGGCACCATGTTCGAGTTTCTCACTCAAGATTCCAAGCGAAAGCCCTGGCCCAACACGCGCAGGCGAAGGACGCACAACTACCAGGTGGACCTGTAAGGAGACTTCCCCATGCCCCCAGGAATCGGCTATCCCCCGAACGTCTATGGCCCCGGCCAGATCGAGCGCATGCGCCGCAACCAAGGCAACCCCCTCTTCGAGCGGTTCATGCCGCACATGCAGCACAGCCGCGGGCGGGAGGCGGTCACGCAGTCGGCCAACGCGAACGCGGACCGCATGCAAGCGAAGATTCGCGACGCGCAGGCTTTCCTGGCCCGACTGAAAGGCATGGAGCCCCCCCAGGGTGGCCCACATCAGGCCCCCTCCAGACAGCCGGAGCCGCCCCCTGAGCCGATCGTGGGCAAGATGGGGCCGGAGGGCCTCTCGTCGCTGGAGATGCCCGAGGACGCCAAGCCCGTCCACCAGCCGGGCAGCCGCGGGATGACCAATGAGTACATGATCGGGACGAAGGATCGCCCCGGCTATCAAGAGGAGGTGGCAGCGCGGCGCAGGGCGATGCAGAACTTCCGGCAGCGGCCCCGCATCGACCGACGCACCGGCGTGCCGATGGACGGCGGCCAGCAGCGACGCCCCAGCGGCCGGGGCGCTCCACAGAGTCCGCCGCCCCAGCAGGGCTCCCCCGGCGTCCCGCTGGGCAACCTGCGCGCCGGCATGAGTCCGGTTCAGTTCGCGCAGACAATGGGGATCGGCGGCTTGCGTCACGGGAACGCAGCGCTGCGGCGCATGCAGCAGGCGGCCCCATTCCGCGCGGCTGCGCGAAGCAGACAGCAAGCTTTCCAGAACGCCCTGGACGCCCAGGGGGCTGCGCTTGACCAGCGCAAGCAGCTGTTCGACGAACGGTCCAGTACCGCGGACCGCAACTTCGAGCGCGAGAAGTTCGAAGCCGGCGAGCGCCGCGACGATCAGCGCGGAGAGCGCAAGTTCAAGCTCGAACGCATCAAGATGTCGCTCGACGCGCTGGCGACACAGGCGGACGACGTGGTGCGGCAGATCAACGCGACGCCGGAAGGAGAGGAAATCCCGCCCGCGCTTCTGGACGCGCTGGAGAATATCCGAGCGCGGCGCGACACGATCATGCAGGGCCTAACCCCCGAGGAACTGCGCTACATCGAGCAGCCCACCCCCGCGCCCAAGCCAGCGCCGCAAAGCGAAGGCCGCGGCTTCTTCGAAAACGCCTTCCACGATCTCTCCTTCGGGATGTACGAGTAACCCGCAAACTTTTTTGAGTTTTCCTTTGACACCACGCTTTCTCAGGGTAACATGGCCTAGTTCACGACAGCGCGTCGTGGAGAAAAACCCCTCATTTGCCGATGTTTTCTTGTGCGGAACGTAACATAACGCACATTATGAGGGCCTTTAAGTCTTTTTGTCGCAAGGAGTTACGTCATGCCCACCAACGTGGCCGCGAAGGCCGAAAACGACCATAAGATTCTGAATACCGCGCCGCTGCGGAAGCTCGCCGAGACCTACGGCGTGTCGTTGTCGAACGACTACTTCAAGAAGCTGGCCAAGAAGGTTGAGACGATCGTCCACGACGACGCCCGCATCCGGCGGAACCGCTTCAACCACGGCCAGGAGGAGTCCACCGAGTTGTGATCTGGGAAGGGAGAAGAGGCCCCCGCGACGATCTGGACCGTCCGGGGGCCGTGAGTCCACCTACGAGGGAGGTGAACTGTGAGCAGTATATCCGAAAGCTCATCTGCTAGCAACGGCACGCCTTTCTGGCCCTTGGCCGAATGGCTCCGCTGTCACCGTCCTGATCTCGACGCAGAGAGGTCCTACCACGTCACTGAGGGGGGCAGGGGGCTGGCCCAGTTCCGCAATCAGGCCGCCGTCTGCCGCATTCCCGTTCGGTATCTCGCCTTTGAGTGCGACCTTGACGACGCGGAGGCCGACGGCGTGTACGTCGGCGAAGAGGAAGAGGTCCGCAAGTACAAGGAGAAGGAGCGCAAGGCACAGCGGGCCCTGTGGGAGGCTAAGGACTGCCTCCTAGGGGGCGCGGAGGCAATACGGTTATGATCACCATCCGCTTGACGACCACCCGGTAGCGGTCGCCGTTGCGGATGCCATACTCTCCGTCCCCGAGGCGCTGGATCACCGGCCACAACCGCGGCGGCACAATGACGCGGGCCGCCTGGTCGGGGTTCAACGCTTCGGGGACGGTTTGCATTTGCACTCCCAGGACGCGCTGGGCGAAGCGGAGGATGGCGTGCTGCGAGGCGGTCATTCGCTGCGCAGCCTCCGCAGTTCTGCCAAGTCATACGCTACCTGCTTGAGCGCGGGAGGGTCCAGCACATCCTGATAGATGAGCGCCAGTCTCGCCAAGCTGGCGAGGATGTTGTGGATAGTGATGGCCTTTTCTTCTCCCTCCGCAGTTGGACTGCTGTACTCACAGGCACAGCCCACAAAATGCAGGTCGATCAGCGATTCGGTAAAGCAGTCACGCCCACAGAACGGGCACTTCTCGATCTTCTCACTCACCCCTCAACCTCCTCAGTTCGTCCACGGCGTCGTCAAGTTTATTGAGGCCGTCATCCACTTCGTAGCCACAGTCCCGAAAAGAGTCCGCCAGCCGCAACACCTTTTCTATCGCCTTGTGGCGGGCGATGGCTGCGGAGCGTGAATGACGACCCTCACTGCGGTAGCCGCAGTTGCACGTTACCCACCGATCCACGCCATTGGTTGTCACCCGGCACTTGCTGTGACAGTACAGGCAGTTCATCGCTCCCTCCTCGTCCTCTCGATACCGTATTCCTTGCAGACTGCCTCGGGGAGGTCGCGGACCATGCCGCGGAGCCACTGCTTCAGCGTGTGGCCTTCCGGCCAATCTCGCCACACGAGGAATTGTTGGCAGAGCGAGAAGAATGATTTCGTTTGGGGCGGCCGCCTCAATAGCGCGCATGCAAAAAGGCGGTGGCAGCCTGTCAGGTTGATATACGCATTGCCATCTGTTCGCCACGTCAGCACCGGCGGCCCGTCCCATCCCTTCGCCGCGATCGACCTCGTGATCTCCAGCAGTCGCGGCATGTCCCAGGGGTCGTGCCACAGTATGTACTTCACCCCGTCAATGGTGACGGACTCTATTTGGCGGTTCTCGTCGCTCACTTCTTCTTCACCTCCACAACTCTCTCCTCCCCGTTGAGCAGGACTGTCTTGCCCTCCTTAGCCTCGGCGACCTCAAAGCCCATCCCGCGGGCCACGGCCAGGAGGTCTTCCAGGGCGGTCACGTCTTTACTGGCTGCAAGGTAGCGCTCCCGATGTTGGGCTCGCTCAGGCATCGACTGGCTGTAGCGGTGCGGCTCCCTCTCCATGCTGACCGCGGCCGGCTCTGCGAAACCCTTGCGCCTCATGTCTTCTCCTTCTGAAGAAACGAATTCACCTGCTGCAACCGCCACTTGGCGCCCATTGGGCTGATCTGGTAGCCGCGATCGCCGAACAGCGCCGGCTCGGCAGGCTCAATGTGGCCCAGCGCGACCAGTTCGTTCGCGCAGTTCGGCATGGATGGCTTGTACTCTGACATGGCTCGCAGCGCCTCGGCCGCGCCATCCGAGAGCGGGACGCCCTCCGACAGTCCCTCCCAGCATCGCGATCGGCAGCGCGGGCAGCGCTGCATCTTCCTTCGCACCTTGCCGCATTGCGTGCACCGGCGGTACATCAGGAGCCTCCCGTCTTCTCGCAAAGTCGCATGGCCTCCATCAAGCCATGCCTAACGATCAAAAATCCGACTACATCAAGGGCAAACGTCACTACGGCGGCTGCAAGCTGCTTCAGCCGCCCATTGATCCAAAGGGGGATTATGGCCAACATGAAGCCGGCTGCAACAGTTATAAGGAACCCTCCTAGGACGCAGAGCGCTGCCACAACCATCACGCTCTCCTCTTCAGGGTGACTCTGAAGGAGTCGGCCGCTTTCTTGTGGCGACGCTCCCGCGCCCAAACCGTCAACTCGCCACTCGGGATGCTGAAACTCGTAACGAAGCAGCATTGTGGTATTCCCCTAGACTTGCTCTCGTACCCCCTAGCAAGAACCAGCGACACATAGTGCGCCGCCGCTTTTGCTGGCACCCCTTCGTAGTCAATTATGACCTTTCCCATCACGCCCTCCTTTCTTCCAAGAGTCTGTTTGCTTCCGCGAGAGTTCTGGGCCTGCTAAGGCCGAGGACCTCGCAGGCGCGTATCTGTTCCCTGGTCGGCGGCGTGTACTCCGCCGTCTTCTCGAAGAAGTCGCGCACCGCGCGGCTCAGTTGCGGATCGTCGTCGGGCGCAAACGCCCACGCGATCACCCGGCGCGCAAACTCCCAGCGCTGCGCCCGCTGCATCTCAATTCCAGTGGCAAGCGTAGTACACGTCCGCTTCCGGCATCTTCGCCGGCACGTTCCAGGAGCGCAGCTCAACGGCCGCCTCGATCGGGCAGTCCCACATGCACGGGAAGCGGTAGCAGCCCGCGCACCCGTGGAAGAAGATCGCCCACCGGCCGTGCAGCTGCTCCAGGCTGATAAGGGTCCAGGGTTTCACAGCAGAGTCCCGTTGCTAGAAGCTCGTTACGTACATTCCCCGTGCAAAGGGGAAAACAGGCAAAAACGCCTGAAATTGCGCGTCTCGCGACGCACACCGAGGGCTAGTAGTCCCGTTTCAGCGCCCCTCGGACGGGCTCGCCAGTAGCCCGTATCCCGCGCTGCCAGGCCCCTGTTTCCCGCCCCTCCCGACGGGGGGTTAGCGACTGGCCCGTCATCACCGCGCCCGACCACTGCGGATGGTCAACCGCAGCCGGGGGCTCTGGGCGTTGCTCGCTTATTCCTGGCGTTGCCGGCCTCACCGCCGACTCCTTATGCTGGCTCCGGGATAGTTGATTACGACGCCCGGTCGCCTCCCCCGCTGGGCCTCAACCCTTCGTGGGCGGGCGGGGGACAGCCCGTTCAGGTTGTGCGGTTACGTGAACAGCCTTCGCGCGTACTCCATCAACAAAAGTGCTTCAGCCTTGTTGTGGTTCTTCCCAATGTCCTGCTCGGGGAAAAGGTCGAGCGCCTTGCGCAACGAGGCGTCCTTCCCCTTGTCCAGTCCGAAGAACTTCTTCCACTTCTGCGGCGAGACCACCTCGACCGGCAGGTCAGCCATCAGCCCCATCCAGACGCCGAAGCCGTAGCCGGTCTTGAAGACCTGCCCCTTGCCGTCGGCCGGCCTGAACTGCTGCCTCTCGATCACCGCCTGAGCGTCCCGGCCGCGTGAGATAGCGCCTAGCATCTCCTTCATGCTCTGGCGGTTGTAGTCCTTGCCGGCTTTGCCGGCCTTAAGCGTGGGGGTGCTCACCACTTGGGCTACACCATCCCACATGTACGCGATGGCCCCGCTGACGCCGGGGTCGATGCCGATGTAGACGGTCATGACTTCCTCCTCACAAACCCCGGCCACTTCGTAGCCACCTTCATCCTGCGTTCGTCGTAGTCCGAAGCAGGCCCCACTCCCATCTGTTGTGGCCACTGGCCCCACTGGTTCTTGAACCGCGCCTGCGCCTGCCCGATAGTCCCGCCGGTGTGGGCGCATTGGGCCAGCAGCCGTAGGTACGACTTCTGCGGCGTCTCTTGCCGCCGCTTGGCCTTGCGGACCTTGTGCCGGGCCACCTCCTCCAGGCTTCCCTCCACGCGGGGGATGTCGCTGCTCTTGCGCGTCGGCTTCCACCCGCACGTCGGGCACGGCCCCGCGCCCTCCCAGTAGGTCGCGCACTTCGGGCACGACCTCTGCACGCGATCGGTCTTCGGCCGCTTGATCCAGGCGTCCACCTGAGCGGCCCGCACGTCGCCGTGCAGCGGCCACTCAATGTCCTCGTCGGGGAAACCCAGGCGAAACAGCGAGCCCGTGTGATCCACCAGGAGCACGTTCTCCTTGCCGGGGTAGGCGCGGCCGGGCCTGTTCATGGACTGCCGCCACCAGACCAGCGAGTTGCACGGCCGGGCGTTGATCACCGCTGAGACCGACGGCAGATCGACCCCCTGGCCGAGCACGTTGTAGTTGCACACCACTTCCAGATCGCCTTCCCGCAGCCGCCGCAGAATGTCGTCCCGCTCGTCCGCCGGGGTCTTGCCGTCCACGTGCTCGGCGCGGATGCCCCATTCGCGAAATTGATCCCGCATACGGATGGAGTGGGCGACAGTCACGGCGAACAGGATCGCCTGCCGGCCGCGCACCCAACGCTGGTAGTGCGTTAGGATGTCCCCGATGATCTCCGTCGTCTGCACCCTCTCGGCTAGCGCGTCGTCCTGCACAAAGTCGCCGCCGGCCCCCTTGCGTACACCAGACAAATCCGGGGGCCGCGCGGCGATGGCCCGCACCGGGACGATCACGCCCCGGTCGATCAGTTCCCCGTAGGTGGCGGCCAGCACCAGCGACTCCCACACGTCGCCAAGCGTCTTCTTGTCCGCCCGCCCCGGCGTGGCGGAGAGTCCCAGGTGCCAGGCGCCTTGGTAGCGATCCAGGATGGCCCGGCGGGTCCGCGCAAGCGTCTGATGACACTCATCCCAGACGATGAAGTCCGCTTTGGGCCAGTCGATCCAATGCCGGCGCGCCCAAAGCGTGTCCGGGGAAACCACGAGAACGTCGGATTCGGGGATATTCTCCTCCCCCGCCATGAGGATCGAATGTCCGCGGCCGTACTCAATGCCGAACTCCTCCAAGTGGTTGCTACACTGCTTGACCAACTCCCGCGCGGGGGCCATGAACAGGCAGCGTCGCCCCGCGGCCCGCGCCCGCTTCATCATCTCGCAGGCCATCGCGGTCTTGCCCGACCCGGTGGGCGACATCAGGATCACCCGCCGCTTCCCCTCCGCGTACTCGCGATGCACCCGCTGGACGGCGCGGGGTTGGAAATCCCACTTGTCCGCCGTCATCGCGTTTTCGCCTGAATGTGAGTGAGATACGCCTTTCCCTCGCACGAGCCGCACTCGTCGAAACCCTTGCCCCAGCAAGCCTCGCAGATGTACTTGGGCTCGGCGTTGGTCGCGATCACGTCCTGGTTGCGGCACATATTCTTGATGGATCGCCAGTGGTGATCCTGGAGCAGCCCGGCCCGCTTCAACTCCAGCGCCTCCTCCTGGATGCGACTCTGGTGCGCCCGGATGGCTCGGAACCGCTCGCCCGCCTTGAACACCGGCCGCAACTTGTCCGGGATCACGTTGCCCGCGGCGTCCTTTGGCCCCTTCTCCTTGATCGCGGCCTCTTTCGGCTGCTCCGGCGGCGGCTTTGGCGTTGTCCGCTCAGGAGGCTTGGGCCTGACCTCCTCCTCTTCCACCTCGTCCCCGCTTGTGTCAAACTGGGCAAAATCCCTCTCACCGTGAGAGGGATTTTGCCTATCTTGACACGGGGACGCCTCTTCGATGTAGCGGTAGGCGGTAGCCTGGGAGAACGGCCAGCGATCCTTCACGTACTGCTCGAAGCTGCTGTAGTAGCAGAGGTACAGAGCGCCGTCCTTGATGGCCTTGAGCGCCTTGCCGACCTCGATGGCCCCGTGCAAATGACGCTCGATTGTGTCCTCGTGACGCTTGAGGTCGGCTTGGTCAGGCAAAAGCTCGCTGGACATCCGAAATCCTTTTGCTATACTTGGCGGCGAAGGAGGGAAACATGGCAAAGTCGCGGAAGCAGTACGCGACCCCGCAAGAGGTCGAGAACTTCAAGAGGAACATCGCGAGGCTGATCCACCTGTACGGGGGATCGCAGTCGCAGCTGGCCGTAGAGTGCGGCATCGTGAAGGACACCCTGAGCCGATGGAGAGACGAGGGGCTCACCGGGCGGAACCTGTCGAGCGTGAAGAAGCTGGCCAACTTCTTCAACGTCGATGTCCGCAGCATGTGGGAGGAAGAGTTGGTCTTCCTCCCCGTCTCATCCGATCGTGACAGCCCGGTCCAAACCAAGTTCGACGAGATCATGGCTACTCCGGCCCGTCTTGTTCTGGAGGGGGTGATTGACGCTCTCCATCGCTCGTGGGTGATGCGGGCGTGAAGCCCGCTGCTAGTTCCTGAGCAGAGAGCACGCTGTTCACTATCGGCTCCAAACGGGCGTAGTTTCCCATCGCCCACTCCAGGCCGCCGATCATACCCGCGCATATTTTCCGAAAGTCGTCCAATTGTGAGGCGGCGCTGGCCATCTCCAGCTTCCGTATCATCTCGCGAACCTCGGCCTCGGTCTTCATCCCCTCACCTCCTTTCTGAGGACTCCGACAGGGACTCGAACCCTGCACTCTTTGACCCTGCTACCGGATTGCCCTGGCAACCGTCGCCAAGCGGCGCCCGCCCGGAGTCCAGCGTGAACGGCGATCACCCGCCCACGCGAAGACATCCTACCAAACAGCCCGCGTCGAGGCAAGCCAATTCCGACCAAATTGCGGCCAGAGTTCGCTTGACTCCTGCGGCAGAGTCGCTATACTCGTGCTGAGGAAGGAGGCAACCATGTCCATAGTCAGGTATGTTTTGGGGGATGGCGACGAGGCGTTCGCCGAGATTCCCCGCCGCGGCCCGGCGTTGCTGAAGGTAGCGACCGGCGGCCGGGTGGTCATTGAGTTGGAGATGCCGGCGGAGGCGGCGGACCGTCTCCGCTTCGATCTGGACGCGGGGCTCATGGATCGCGAGATCGCGAACGAGCCCTACGCCACGAGCCACCGCCCGTAGCGGTGGAGCGTCGGCGGGCGCCCGTGCAGGGCCTCTGGCGGGCGCCCGTATTTTCACGAGTTGCAGGCTGGGGGCCGGCGGTATTCGCCAGGATGGCGATGTGAGCACGCCGCCGGCCCCCTTTTGGCGAGGGGAGTGGAGATGGACAGCGAGAAGATGGTCAGGGTGGCAAGGAAGCATGCGCGGGAAGTTGAGGAGCAGGCTCGCTACATCGAGAGACTTTATCGTATCGCCGGTGGCTCCAAAAGAATGTTTCGGCAAACGCAATTGGAAATTCTTGGTGAGCGATCGGGCGACGAGTTGCTCGGCTTCGTGAAGTATCTGGCGGAACGAGAGCTTCAGAAGGCCAGGAAAGAGTTGTCCGAGATGACGAAGGGGGCGACGGATGAAGGTCAATAAGAGCCACAGTCAGTACGAGTTGGAGGCGGGCGAGTGGGTGTTCGCCATCGACTGCGACGGCAAGCCGACGCTCTGGCTTAGCACGTGGGAGTCGGAGGAGAAGTTCACGCTGACGGACCGGCAGTTCAACATGTTGGCCGAGGGCGTGGACGAGGTGCGCAAGGCCAGGGCGGCGCGGGAGGCGGCCAACAACGGCACGCCGAGTTGGTATCTGCCTTCCTGCGGGTGCCACTGGTGTGAGATGTACAGGAAAGGCAATTCTACCAGCGCCCCTCGGGTTGCTTGTGTGTGTAGTGATTGCGAACGCCACCGTGACGCCCTCGCCAAGGACAAGAAGGAGGCGCTGGACGAGGCGTATGGCAAAGGGCAGGGGGTGCCGTTCTGATGACCGAAAGATGCGCTAACTGCCAGCGGGACATCTATTTCCGCGACTTGCTGAAGTGTCCGAATTGCCAAAGGGTCGTCTGTGCTTGGTGTTCTGGGAAGTGCTGCAAGAGAGAGGAGGGTGATAGTGAAGATCAACCGACGCGATAAACAGGTGTCGTTCGACAGGCTTGAGTGGTGTGACACGTTCGAGGATGACGGGCGATTCTTTGTACGTGTCCGGGCGGGAATGACGACCAAGCCGGTCTCGCAAACCCATCCCGACCGCATAAATCACGGCCAGGATAACTTTAACGCGATCTTGGTGGCCGACTCTCGCCACCGCGCCCGCTTTATTGGGGCGCGTTACTGGTTCGGGCCCGACGCCAAGGTAACTCCCTGCGAGATCGTCCCGCAGGAGATCGACGTGTTTGCAAAGGAGGCGTCCCATGAGTAGCTGGCTTGACCAAGCAAAACCGATAGCGGGGGCCGACGCCTACGAGCAGGCCACCTTCATCCCAGAGGCGCAAAACTGCGTCACCGATCCGGTCACGGGCGAACTGGTGGACCTGGAGGACGCCGACAGCCTCATCGAGTCGCTGGAGCGGGTGAAGGAGCAGATCGCCAAGCTGTCCGACTACCGGCGATACGTGGAGGACGAGCTTGTCTCCCGGACGCCCGACCAGGACCGCACAGAGCGGGTGGTGGGCATGCGCCGGACGGTGAGAGTGGAGCGGCCCGCGCCGGACTACGAGCCCGCCTCGCTGAAACGACTGTGGGAGAAGCACCACGACGACAACCCCAGGGAGGTAGAGGAGCTCCTGCGCGTCTCGGCGGTTGCGGTGAACCGGAGCCCCCTCAAGAAGCTGCTGAAGGCAGACATCCAGAACCCGATCAGCAAGTACCTAGTCCAGGCGATCTCGGCGGCCGAGCGGCCGGCGGGCAGGGCTAAAGTGACGATTGAGAGGTGATCGAATGGCTGGGCCGCTGTATGTGCCGGTGTTGACCGGCGACGACATTTGCAAGGGCAAAAGCCAAGTAGGAAGGCGTCGCTGCCTGGGCTCGTGGGCGGACACTGTATTCGGCCCGACGACGGCATATGACAGAATTATTCGGGCGTTGCGTGCCGAGTGCGAGAAGATTGATCATCAACTTGGCGCGGGAATCGTCTGCCACAATGATGTGCATCTCACCAAGAAGCAGGCCGCCGACGTGTGGAACCGCGTGATGGTGAAGAAGGGTTACACAGAGATTGAGGAGGGCGCGTGGAATGAAAGCTGAAGAGCTTCCCCGCCTCGCCGAGCCGTTCCCACCCTCCGACTTGGAGTGGCGGGTGCTGCGGTCGGGCAACAGAAAGGACGGTTCCCCCTGGGCCATCGTGATCCCGTACATCGACGCCAGGGCCATCGTCGCGCGCCTGAACGAGGTGTGCGGGCCGGCGGGCTGGTGGAACGAGCGGCCGATCGCGACCGAGAAGGGCGTGATCCAGGGCGTGACCATCCTCGTGGACGAGAAGCCCATCACCCGCTGGGACGGGGCCGACTACACGCGCGATCACGACGACGGGGACGCATCCTCGTTCAAGGGGGGCTGCACCGGCGGCTTCAAGCGGGCCACGCGGATGTTTGGGATCGGCGACTACCTCTGCCACCTGGACACGTTGTTCGCGGACATTCGCGAGGAAGGCAAGTTCAAGTTCAAGGGCAAGGATGGCGCTTACCACAAGTGGAACCCTCCCTCGTTGCCGGATCACGCCTTGCCCAAGCGGGAGCCGCAGAGCAACGGCCAGAAGCCCGACATCATCAACCCGTTTGCCAAGTTTCGCACCTGGGTTCACGGCGACTCGATGAAGCAGAAACTCCGCGAGGCGGGATGGACGGCCGACGAGGCCATCGCCGCGGCCATCGGGCATCAGGTGGAGAAGTTGCAGCACGCGGTGACGGCCGAGGACATTCGCAAGTCCACGGACGAGCAGTTGTACAAGGAGATGTGCGAGTGGTTGCAGGCCGAGTTGAAGGGCCGGGCCAGCACCGAGAGGCAAGGGAAGGAGGTTTTCGCGTGAACGAGCGCATAGAGCAATTCCTGCAACGGCTGCGGGAGAAAACGGAGGCGGAGGGGTTGAGGTGGCGCGTGCGCCAGGACGGGATCATCCGCTGCGACATCGGGGACGTGGAGTGCTGCCCCATGTCGGCGCTGCCGAAACGACCTTACGACGCCTCCCTTGTCAGCTACTCAAAGGCACGCCGCCACCTTGGCCTTTGGAGGGCAGATACCGACGCGGTAATGCAAGCGGCGGACAATAGGCCCTGGAGGGACAAGGAGCTTCGCCGCGCGCTCCTTCAGGCGTGCGGCGTGAAGGAGAGGAGGTCTGCATGCCCAACCTGAACCAAGTGATCCTGATCGGCCGCATGACCCGAGACGCGGAGCTGCGCTATACCGCAAACGGCACGCCCGTGTGCGAGTTCGGCGTGGCGATCAACCGCAAATGGGGCGGCAAGGAAGAAACGGTTTTCGTGGACGTCACCGCTTTCGGCAAGACGGCCGAAACGATCTCGCAGCATTTGGCGAAGGGCCGGCACATCGGTATCATCGGCCGGCTGTCGCTGGACCAGTGGGAGGACCGCGAGGGCCGCAAGCGGTCAAAGCTGTACGTGGTGGCCGAGCGCATGGAGTTCATGGACCCGCCGAGGCGGGAGGCGGGCGAGCCCCCGGCTGGAGGCCCGCCCGCGGACGATGAGGACGACGCGCCGTTCTAGGGGCGGCGCAAATGAAATGATCCGTCTCGGGATCGGTTAAGTTGTAGTTTTCGCTTGGGCTCTTCGTATGTGGATGCGCTGCCTAAAAAGGCGCCGAGCCAGCCGGAGAGAAGAATAAGCAGCACGACGCCAACGGTGTGCTTTCGGCAGCGTGTCATAAAAAAGCACACCATGCAGAAGGCGGGCAATCCCAAGAAGAACCCGGCGGCGAGAATGGCGCTGGGTGGCGCGGAGCTGAATGCGCCAAGAGCAAATGTGGCCCAGCCGTAGCATCCCACCACGACAGTCAAAATCGCTGGTCGGTGGTGGCGATCATATTCGCACAGGTGCTCGTATGGAATCCAAGCCATAACTCATCCTCCTTCCTTTTGCGCAAGCGGCCGGAAGAACCTTGGGAACTCGACCGGCTGGTCCGGGTCGGCTTGGTGTAGCTGGCCCGGCGTCGGCCACTCCGCGTACTTGTTGTCCAGTAGTTTGCAGTAGGTCCGTTCGTCCTCGGGGAACGAGAACGTCTGCCCAAGGGGCAGCTTACCAAATGTCTCGTAGTTCATCTCATCCCTCCCCGCGCCGGTACAAGGGCGCCGGCGCTCGCCCGTGGGGGTTAGAGAACCGCTGGGTTACTTGGCATCGCGACCATCGCGGGGCCAAGGGCGTTGGTATCCAGCAGCCTTAGCTTGCAGTTGGATTTCGACCCGTTCGCGGACAGGTCGATCTTCGACGATGATGTCGAGGGCGCAATCCCCGTGAGGCCGCTCTCGTGTGCCGGCAAGCACATCGGTAATCGCTCGCCGTGCCTCATCGTCAAACGCACTGCCAAGCGCCCGCTCAAGAGCGATGCTGTCTTCCGCCAGTGCGGCCCGAAGCTCGTCAGTCATTCATCCGCCCTCCACTCGAAACCTCCCGGCCGTCACCGCAACGACCCAGGCCCTCGGGCTCCCGTGGGAGCCGTCGGGCGCGGGTCGTTACAGCCAGTCTGGCGCGCCATCGCCGCGCAAGCCCCGGCTCTCGGCCCAGTCGGCGGCATCGGCGAGGCTGTCCATCTCGCGAGTCTCGTTGACGACTCGCTGTTTGCCGGCAGGGAGTGACTTATCAACGGCCCCCACTTCGACGCGCCATTTCGTGACCGGCTCGTCATCGACGCAGACGCGGGCAGCATCGCAGAAGGGCGTTGCGATTTGCCCTCCGTACCGCTTCGAGATGTTGTAGCTCTTGCGCACAACTTCGACGCGGCAGGGCCGGTTCTTGCCCGTCTCTGGATCGTTGCGGTATGCCTGATTGCCCCGCTCGACAAGCTCGGCAACATCCCAAGGGGCGCTGTAGGCCCCACATTCGAGCATCATCGCGTATTTCGTCTTTGCCATCGTCCATCCCTCCAAAAGTTCTCCCGGACTCCCAACGGCCCAGGCCCTCGGGCTCCCGTGGGAGCCATCGGGCGCGGGTCGTTAGTCGTCGTCCTCCTCGTAGTCTTCCTCGCGGCAGAGCATGAGGCCGCACACTTGCCCATGATCGATCAGATCGTATCCGTCCACCTCATCCACATAGAGCCAGTGCGACTCATTGAGCCGGCGGACCTGAGCATGGTGCATGTTTGCCCCGTCCTTCGGGTCGATGACCCGGTAGACCTGATTCACCAGCGACTCCCACACATCTGACAGGTCGCCCTCTTTCGATGACTCAATTGTCTCGGCATCAGCAATCTTCATCATCGCGTTCATCATCCACCCTCCAAAAGTTCTCCTGGACTCCCAACGGCCCAGGCCGGCGCGCCCGCGAGGGGCGCGCGTGGCGCGGGTCGTTAGTCGGCAAACGGCGACGGCGCCGGATACAGTACGCGCGTACGGAAGAGCCGCCCATCAACCGCTATCCAGTCGCCTGGGTGGCCATCGACCTCCAGGATTGCCCGCACTCCTTCGCCGTAGGGAGACGTGCATCGCCCGTCGCGAACGTGCCGGCGCGGCGTATCTCCAGGCAGCGTTTCCCAATCGCGTCCGCCGTAGGTCATGACGGTAATCTCGTTCATTCGTCCATCCCTCCCCGGCCTTGCGGGCGCCGGCTACCCTATCTCTGCTTCTGCGTCGCCAACGATCTCGCCGACGCGGGTATTATCAGGCAGGAGAACGAAGCTGTGTTCGTCGTCCTGGTCGTCCTCCACGATAACAAATCCCGCGTCCTCCAGTTCTCGGGCAAGGTCGTAGTGCGAGCCCTGCTTGCCGAGGTAGGCCGCGAAAGCCACGCGTGTTGGCGAGTTGGCCTGCCCTTCGTCATTGATGCGCAACTCGCCAACGCGGTGTCCGTTGGCGTCGCGGGCGTGGTAGATGTCTTCCCCGTCGTAGCCGTCGTCTACGCGGGCCTGTTCGACCTTCCCGGCAAGCTCTCTGAGGATGCGGCCAAGCTCGGTGGCCGGGCCGTTGTCCTCAAACGCCGCGTTGTCCATGTCGATAGTAAGTGTGGCCTTCATCTGCCCCTCCCTTCACTCAGGCGAATGCTCGATCAGGAGCCATTGAGACCCCTGTCGCTCAGTGTACGTGTCCTCGGGCAGTCGCGCGATGGCGTGCCCGTCCAGCGCTATCGTCCGCCCGTATTCCCCGTGACAGGAGATGCGGCCGGCGTCGATCACGAGGCCGCGCTCCCGCAACCAGTCTACCACGGGCCGGACGGTGTGTCTGCGGCCGATCCTGCGGATCATGAGTCGCCCCCTTTCTCGGTGCTGCGGAGAATGACCTCGGCAGAAGGAAACGGGTCCACCTCAAAGCCTTCTGGCTCATAGACGACGAACTCCCGCTGCTCCACTACGGGGCGGCCATTGCGCCGCGTCCAGTAATTGACCGTCACAACCAACTCTTGAATTGCCTTGCCCATCACTCACCCCCTTTCGTAAGCCCTAGGTGCGCCGCCATGACGTAGGCGAGCGTGGCGAGGTCATGGCGGTTTCCCTCTCTGGCCCGCTGGGCCAGATCGTCGAGTATGCGCCGCTGCACATCTTCCCTGTACACGGTCAAGCCCATCAGGGCGGAGTACAGCGCGTTGACCTCGTGTTCGTGTGGCATCACTCGCCCCCTTTCACATAAAGCCCGCAGAGCACGTTGTAACCCGGCAGCCGGCCCTTTGCCGGCCGCCACTCAGCGCGCTCGTACCCGATTACGCCTGCGAGCAGCAACTCGCGGACGCCGCGATCCCAAAGCGGGTCCATAGCGGTTTTTGCACAGTCATGCACAATGCCCTTGCGGATGTGCTCGACCAGCGTAGCGTGCTTGTCCGCAAGCCGTCGCTGTTCAGCGTTCATCGTCCTGCCCTCCCGCTGGCCTGCCTCATCAGGCGCCCGCCGGCCAGTACGGGCGCGACCGCCCCGGAGGGCGGTTTCGGCTGTCATGGCAGGAGTTCGTCTACGTCTCTCGGTTCGCCGAACTGCCAGCGCATCGAATCGGTGGACTGGGCAATCGCCGGGTGGTTGGCCTGTCCACAGTACGCTTGCCTCTCGACGGTCTCGCCGCCCGCGCTGTCATGGTGGGTGACGCGATAATTCTTGTAGTGCCGTAGAACCCACCATTGTTTCGGTTCGAACCATTCGGCGACCAGCTTGTCATTCGGCGCTAGTCGCTGTTCGCATATTGGACATATCATCGCGCGACCCTTTCACTTAACAACGATGGGCCGATACTGCATGCGCCGCAAACGGGCGCAGAGAGCGGCCACGTCGCTGTACTCGCGTGCTACTTCGTGCTTGGCGTATCCATCGCCGAGAGCGTAGGCTACCCATCGGCCGCCCTCAAAATGCACATATGCCTTGTCTAGCATGTCGCTTCCCTTTCCAGTCGTTCAGCTTCGGCTTGCCATTTGCGGGCCAGTCGGCGGCGCATGCGCGCCCGGCCGGGCTGTCCCTCCCGTTCGGCCTTACTCGCCCGTTGCGCCCATTGCCGGGCGCGCTGGCGAGCGTCGAGATAGTCGGTGTGCACGTCGTTCATGCTCAGTCCATCCTCTCGTATCCAAGCGCGTCAAACGCCGCGTCCAACTGCTCTTGAGTCGGATAGCCGCCCTGGTCGTCTTGATTCTCCACAGCGCTTTGGTCGTGCTCCCAGAGCCACGAGAACACCTCGGATTCCCAGCCTTCGGGTAGATCGTAATCCATCCCGAGCGCGGCGCTCTCGATATTCTCAAGCGTCGCCTCATGCTCCCGGTTGCTGTAATCTTCCTCGTCGAGTACCGGGTAATCATCAAGCTGCTGATTGAGATCAAACCATGCGCGGAAGGCGTCGGTAATCTCTCCGTCCCGGAATACCCGGATCGCATAACCGTCAATCCACCCGACCGCCCAATGCGAATGGTGTTCCTCGTATACGTCAGGGTTTTCCGTGTCGGCTTCGACGAACGGCCGCATGGCTTCCGCGATTGCTTCGGCGTTGCTTTCATCGAGCAGCCCGGAATCACGGTGGTGGGTATAGACGATTGCCCAATTGTCGGGGTCGTCCAATTCCGCATACCCGCGAGACCAGGCGAAGCACTGGAAGCTCCGCCAGTTGCCAGCCGCTTCCCGCGCGGCGCGTTCAATGTCGGCTGTCGCGTCCATCGTCCTATCCTCCCATGCGCGGGTTACATTGGCGCCCGCGCTCGCCTCAACTGGCCATATCGTACCACAGCGCGGCCGCAAGACCGCAAGCTGTATGGCCGTTCACCTACGCAGACCGTCAAGCCAACGCTCGCGCGTCTCTGCCCTGTCCAATGCCTGCCGACGTTCGCGCCGACGTTGTGTGCGGCGCGGCCGATAGGCGCTCTGGTAGGCCAGCTTGATAGCCTCAGACTCGCGCTCAGCAGCGCGGTCTAGATCGTCCAGGTCGCGGAGTGCGTTCGTAGCCATGTCCATGTTCTCCCGGCGCGGCGAAGAAAGGCGGCCGCGCGTCGCCCGTCGAAGCTACTAGAGGTCAGTTGACGTAATGCGGCGAATTGGCCCACGGGGTGACAGCGCCCCTTACATGGCCGATGCCGCCAGCGCCATGCGGGTAGGCGTCACCCGATTCGGCGAACTCCACAATGTCGCCAGCGGCAAGCGGGCCGAATCGCGCTTCATATTCCGCGCGACAATCTTCAAGCCAAGCGTCGTACCTATCCCAGAAAGTGACCATGAGAGACTCCCACAAGAGACACACGCGCGGGCAGGACAACCGGGCCTGCCCGGGGCGGAGACACCTCAGCCTCTCCCCCTCCCTTCCAATGCCTACACCATACCACACTGCGGCCAGACTTTGCAACACCCTTGCCACACAACACGTTACGTCACGCACACACGCGCCCACGGGGGGACCGGTCCCCCTAACCCCTTGCAGCAGAAAGGGTTCAGGGGGCCGAAGGAGTCCCGGCCGGCGAGTAAGAGTATACCTCCACCTCTCCCTCCCCACTCCCCTTGTCATCACACGACTTGCGCCGACTGCCGCCACCCGCCAGAACCCCTCTCAGAGGCCCCAGGATCGACCCTGTGGGCCTCCGGCCCCTGCGGACGGCCTCTGGCCCGTTTTGACGCCAGACCCCCATATTCGGCCTCCAGGCCCCCTCAGAACGCTGTTAAGATAGGCAATTTCCCTCTCACGGTGAGAGGGATTTTACCCAGATTAACATGGCCATATTTGGCGGCAATTGGGCTTGACATGGGGGTGGTGGCTTTTGGTACACTATGGTTGCCCGAACGGTGCGTCGGCCCCCGGCCAGGGGCCGAACCGACAAGTGGCCGCACGAGGGTCGGCGGCCCAATGCCGGCCCTTGCCTGGGCCGTCGGCCAGCCGCGGGAAGTCGGGGGTCCTCTGAGGCCCCCGGCGTCCAAGCCAACAGGGAGGTGACAGATGAAAGTGGTGGATAGAACGGAGCCGTCCCCCAGCAATGCGTTTGGCGATCTCGATGGGGGCGACGTGTTCCGCTCGGTAGACGTCTACGGGAGCCTTGGGAGCTGCTTCTACATGAAGGTGGCGGTTCCACATACTGAGGGCCCGGTCAAACGAAACGCCCGCAACATCAAGACTGGCGCTTACACGAGCTTCCACAAGTACGATCGCGTCCGCATCGTCCCCGGCGCCTTCGTGGTCGGCTATCCAGAGGGAGGTGAATGATGAGGGTGGTGGATGAGACGCGGCGGCCGGAGACGGTCAAGTTCAGCGATCTGGTCGGAGGGGCGCCCTTTCTCCTGCCGAAGCATGGCGTCACGCTTTTCTTGAAGCTGGACCCAACCTGGCTGCTCAAGTTGGCGGGTATGACTCGCAACGCCATCTACGCCCACAACTGCTATCCATGTTTCGTCAACGAGGACGCTGAGGTCTACCCCGTCCAAGGCGCCTTTGTGGTCGGCTACCCGGAGGGCGACTGATGCCCTACCCCCACGTGTGCCTCACCGTGCTGCTGATCGCCCTGGTCATCGGCTGGGCCTGCATGCGGCAGGACCCGCCGTCTTACACGGGAGGGGTGGCGTGAAGCCGCCCTTGACACTGGACAGAACTTCACCTAGTATCCCCTGGGCGGCCGGGGGTCGGCCATCCTCGCCATTCCTTCGCCTCCTTCGGCCTCCGCCGCCCAGCCCTTAACACATGGCCAACAACCTCCCCGCAGTCATCTCCGCGAACGACCTGAAGCTGGCCCTGGAAGACAGGGGCTTCAACGTTGACTACGAGATCGAGAAGCTCTGCAAGAGCCTCTCGCGGACGCTGAAGTCGGAGAAGAAGTTCACTACTGGCAAGAACGCCGCCGGCCGCGCCCGCGCCATGGACGTGCGCATCAAGCATCAGATCGCCTACCTGCGGGTGCTGATAGACGTGCGCGACAAGTCCGCCTCCGCCGACGACGCCAACCTGCAAGACGTGGATACCGAAGAACTGCGGGCCCTGATGCGGGAGTACGGGGTCACGCTGGAGAAGACCACCCTCCGGGTGGACCCACAGAAGGGAGAGAGTGATGAGCGAGCAGGAGAGGTTATCGACGTTTCTGACCAGCTGTCTGACCAGCGTCGCGAAGCAGGCGGAGGAGATGGTGAGGTCCCGCTGCGCGGCGGACAAGATCACGGCGGTGAGTGACCTGATTCAGAGCGTCGCCCAAGCCTACGACCGCGCCAGCCATCAAGACTTCATGCGGGAGGACCTCTGTCATACGAGGGCACAAGTACGCTCCCAGCTTCAGTCGCAAGAGGAGGCCGCCGGATGAGGTGCGCTTTTGGCGCTATCGGCCTCGCGTGCATGGCCGTCGTCGTTTTTGTCCCCTCTTTCGCCGACTTCGCCTTGTTCATCGTCGGCTGCGCGCTGTGCGTTACCGCAAGCTGGGGTGCAGACAAAGCCAACGTTACCAGGGAGGATATTCACCAGATGAGAGCACAAGGACGTGCCAGTCTACAACCGACGGATCGACCCCCGCCTGATGCGGGTGGCGGCGGAACTGAAGCGCCGTAACGAGGAAGCCCTTTGCAACTACGTCCCGAACGACGAACCGAACCACAACCAACTGGCGTACCACAAGTCGCCGGCCAAGTTTCGCATCGGCTGCGGCGGCACCGGCTCCGGCAAGACCGTCGTGACCATGATGGAGCTTGGCGCGGCGGTCACGGGCCAGCATTTCTGGTGGATGGCGACCCAGAAGGACGGCTCGCCCATCTACAAGAAGCCGCCCGTCCACGCCTGGGTCATCAAGCAGAGCTTCCCAACCAACCCGCACACCGACGCGGTGGTGATGAAGCTGCTGCGGGGCGACTTCTACACCGACCCCGAGACGCAGCAGGAGATTCACCACCCGCCGATCATCCCGCCGCGCTTCAACCCGAAGTTCAACGGCAAGAACAACACGATCACGCTCAACAACGGCTCGACGATCGAGATCAAGTCGGCCGAGCAGAAGCCGGACAAGTTGGCCTCGGTGGGCATCGACATCATCGTGGTGGACGAGCCCATTCCTCCCTCCCACTGGGAGGAGGCGAAGATGCGCTGCATCCGCCGCCAGGGCAGCCGGTTCATGTTCAACCTCACGCCGTGGAGCCTCCAGACAGACTACCTGTACGAGATGCTCAACGACGAGAAGGGCAAGTACGACGTCCAGACCTTCGAGTTCTGGACCACGGAGAACAAGTACCTCAGCCGCGCCAACCTGGACGCGATCCTCTCGATGATCCCCGAGAGCGACTGGGAGACCCGCGTCCAGGGCAAGCCACGGCAGTTCACCGGCCTGACCTACGCGGAGTGGGACAACTGGGTCAAGCTGTTCCCGATCCCCGACGACTGGACCCGCTACGCGGTCCACGACCCCGGCATCAGCAACCCTGCGGCGACGCTCTGGTGCGCCGTCGAGCCGGGGACCGACAACATCTACCTCTACAAGTGCCTCTACGACGAGCGGCGGACCGCCTCCATCAAGGCGTGCGTGGACCTCATCCTGGAGACCAACGCCGGCGACAAGGTTCACAAGTGGCTCATCGACCCCTTCGCCGCCTCCATGCGCGCCCCCACGCTGGAGGACCCGAAGAACGAAAAGACCATGCAGCAGATGTACCGCCACTGCGGCCTGCCGGTGGTCCTGGGTCCGCGCCAGCAGGAGCAGGCGGGCCGCGAGCAGCGGATTCACTGCACGCGCCTCTACATCGACAAGGGTTCGGCCTACCCGAACATCTACGCCTTCGACACCGAGGAGATGGAGCCGTTCCGGCGAGAACTAAACCTGTACCGGATGGCCCGCAACAAGGAGTCGGAGGACAAGAACGAGCCGGACGAGCCGCACCGCAAGCACGACCACCTCATGTACTGCATGGAGACCATGTGCTCGATCAAGCTGAAGAACGTCATGTACAACGCCCAGCGGCGCCTGCCCACCTTCGAGGAGCAGGCGTTGCACGGTATTGACAAACTCTGGGAGGGAGAGAAATGGTCGCCTATGGCAACACAGATGAGTTGATGGACATCATCAACAGCTTGGACGAGCGGCTTGCAAAACTGGAGGAGCACATGGAGGCCAACGATGACGAATGGGAGATAACCGGCCCTCCAGAGTGCGCTGTTTGCAGCGACCGAGCCGAAGCGTGGGACCCGGCGGACGGGAATTATTATTGTGAGCAACACCGTCCCGCATAACTGCCCCAACTGCCTAGGGCCGCTGCCCGACAACGAGCGGGCCGCCTACGGCTGCTGCGAGGACTGCTGGGCGAACCGGGTGATGGACCTGCCGGGTTCGATCACCCTGCCCATGCGCACCCATCCGATGTCACTCTCGTCGCTGCGGGAGCATGGATTCAAGGGGAGCAACAACTGCTATGCCGATGGAGCCCCAGCAGATCGTTCAGGTAGCCAGGTCTTACCGCCTGGACCGGACGACGATCTCTTGTGAACCGGGAGAGGCCCACACGGTCCTGGTGACGCTCTCCTACAAGCCGGAGGGCGCGAAGCCGATTGAGACCTCTTTCCACCTCGCCCCGGAGGAGGCCGACTTCCACTACATCCAGGAGAAGATGCTGGCGGGCGTCCTGCACTTGGCGAAAGAGTTGTTCGAGAAGCTCAACCCCGGCCTGCGGAGCGGTTTTGCGGGCTACCAGTTGGCGGCTCCGAAGAAGGAGCCCAAGCACAAGGTGTCGGCGGTATGAGATGTTTTCTTGTCCGGGAAAATGATGGGGCCAGGAAATGAAGCAGATCACCCTCTACGAGCTTCTCGGCGGCCCCTACGACGGCGGCTTTGTGGCGGTGGAGGGCGGCGCTCCCCCGGACGAGCTTAACCAGCAAGAACTGGACGACGTGGCCACGCTGCACCCGGAGGACGAGTGCGAGTTTTCCTGGGACGGCCGCTACAAGCGGCCCGTGACCGTGGATGTCGCGGCGCAGTTCGACCACAACTACCACTTCCGGGGCGACCACTACATCTACGCGGGAGCGACGAAGTGAGGTGGACGACGACTATCTGGAGTCGCTGGATCGGCTGCGGGAGATCAGCCCGGACGTTGCGGACTACCACACGTTTCGCCGGGTAGTGATCGCGCTGAAGAAGGAGTTCCCGCTTGTATTTTCAGCAAGCGTGCATCTGCGCCGCAAGCCGTTCGACACTGAGGACTGGGCCGTCTGCGGCTTCCGCGGCTGCTGGTTCCCGCTCAAGAGGGGCGGGCGCTTCAAGATTCTGGTCTACCGCACGGGGCTGGCCCCGTTCGACACGGAGAACCTGATCCACGAGTGGGCGCACGCCCGCGTGTGGCCGGCGGAGGACGACGAGTTTCACTGCCCGACGTGGGCCGCGGAGCACGGGAAGCTGCTTCGCTGGTACTGGAAGAAGTTTGTGGAGGGGTGAGATGGAGAAGGGCAGCGACAAGCCGATCATCTATTGGGGGCCGATCGGTTTCAAGAATCCCGAGCACGGGAAAGTAGAGCCCCGGACGACGCTGGCGGAGTTCCTCGAAAGGGAGAGGCAACACAACGGGGACGCTACCCCCTATGTGCTCTCGGATGCGGCGACGCCGGAAACAAAGTCATGGTGGGATTTTCGCGATGGCGATGATCGGATGATCGCGTGGAGTTGGACGCACGCCTACTTCATGGACGGAGAGGAATACGACATAGACTCAGTGCCCAGGAATCCGAAGGGAGGGTGAGATGGGCATGGAGCGCGACGAACATGGTAGGTGGGGGCCGATTGGGTGGACCCGGCAAGACTACAAGCCTCCTGAGCCCGACCCGGAGTTCTGGCTAAAGAAGCTCAATGAAGAGCGCGATCGGCTCGGGGACGCCACTCCCCTTGTGGCGAATCATCCGCATGTGCTGAATTCGCCGCATACCCACAAGCAACTGGACGAGTTCGTTGCGTGGAGTGACCGCTTCGTCTACAGGCTCAGCAACGAGTACCTTAGCATCGACTCAGTGCCCAGGAACCCCAGTGGCTAAACGCCTCACCCGCAAGCAGAAGATCGAGATCGTGGAGGGGGCCGCCGCCACGATGGCCGCGGAGATGCTCGACGCGGTGAAGCGCAACCCTCCGAAGTACCCGAAGCTGAAGGCCCCGAGGAAGTCCCGTGACAACTGCATGCTCGAAATCAGCGTCCCCGACCTCCACCTCGGAAAGCTCTGCTGGGGGCCCGAGGCTGGTCAGGATTACGATGCAAAACTGGCCGCCGC
>JABAHS010047018.1_pt1 | contig 53577 bp, 47 predicted proteins | sample 7062111 | NCBI WGS metagenome assembly JABAHS01 (sample SAMN14534600, study PRJNA622989) | marine sediment metagenome | biome: marine biome [ENVO:00000428]; feature: marine pelagic biome [ENVO:01000023]; material: deep marine sediment [ENVO:00002113]; isolation source: pool of 4 deep marine... | reverse complement strand
TGGATCACAACCAATTTTCCTGTTCACAGTTCGGATTTCGCTCTATACTTCCTGTTATGTTCTTTCTTCCGTTCCGCCCTGGATTTGGTCAAGTTGGAGGCCGAATCGGTCAAGCTTTTTCTGGCCGTCTTCGTACTGGCCATACGCATTTCGCAAGTGTTTACCGAGGACTTCCCAATGTGTGCCGAAGTCACCGAAAGAAGCATTGAGCTTTTTGAGGTTCTGTCGGATTTCGGCAGCCTGCTTTTCTATCTGCAGGCCGTGAAGGCCCATGACTACCGTCATTAGATATACATATAAAAGATTCGGTGATACAGGTATCACCTTTTTGTCGAGCGAATACTGTAATATGTCCTGGGTTTCACCGGCGTATTTGACAACGGTTTCATAATAGACGTTCTCGGCGGGAATATAACAGAGAGCAAAATCCAGTGTGCCCTCTGCGGGCCTGATATAGCTTGAGGCAATCTTATCTATATGGATGGTCACGTCTTTGAGGAATTGCTTGCGAAGTCTGCCTTTTTCCTCGTCGGTCTCAGCTTTTACGACTTTTTCAAAGCTGGGCAGCGGGAACTTGGCATCTACAGGCACCGAGTATTCAGCCAATTTTATCAAGGCATCGACCATTTTGCCGTCTTTGAAGGCGTACTGTAGCTGGAAGCTATCTTTAGGCAAAATCTGGCGGAGCAGGTTCTCCAGCGACCACTCTCCCATTTGGCCGCGTATTTTGGGAGAGCTGAGAATATCCTGGAGCCGCCTGACTTCTGTTCCAACCTGGAGCATTTGTTTGTTCGTGCCCTGTAAATTGCCGATTTGGGTGTATAGCTCACCAAGCACCTTCTGGCTGGATTGCAGGCTCTGAGTGAGCGTGCTTTGGCCGGTTTGCAGGGATTTTGTGAGATTTTCGGAGGTTTTATCCTGAGCGGCTTTTATCGCTTCGAGCTGCTGCTGGAGAAGGTTGATACCAGCGCTCTGGCCTGCAACTTCCTTTCTGGCGGCGAAACTGGTTATTATCAGCCAGACGAGCAGTCCCAATACGGACAAGACCAGAATGGCCCCAAAAGCAACTAAGATTGTCTGCATGTTTTTTATCCTCAAAAACTCCGCTGATTATAAGCATTCCTGCCCCCGACGTCAAAGTTTCCAGCCTTGCCGATAAATTCATGTGATGAAACAGGCCGGCAGGTGTTATTTTTTGACGGCCACCGGCTTCTTTGCTTTAATCCATTTTTTTGTGTCAGGTCTTTTCGGGCCATCGTCAAAAAAGCGAGCGCCTTTGCCTATCCTGTCATAATCGCCGAGGTCTTCGCGTCCCTTTTCCACTAATTTCATTAATCCGGCCACGATGTCCGGGTACTGGGCTGCAACATCGTGCTTCTCCTCGATATCCGCATCGAGATCATACAACTGTGTCTTCTCGACCGCATCTATCATCCGGCCATACCATGAAGTCCAGGGCGGTTTGGCGGGTCGGCGAAGGACAAGCTTCCATTTACCGCTTCTGACCGCCTGAAGGTATGTATATCCATAATAATAGAACGCTTCATATTGGCTTTTGGCACCAGGCCGGGCCTTCATCAGCGGCAGGATATTAAAACCATCTATCTTGTGGTCCCGGGGCAACTTCGCCCCGGCCAGTTTGGCAAAGGTCGGCAGCAGATCCATAGTCGTTGCAATCTCATCACAGGTACGTCCCGTTGGTATCGTGCCGGGCCAGCGCATAATACAAGGCTCTCGCAGGCCACCCTCCCAGGTCATCATCTTAGCGCCTCGAAGCGGAGCGGCGCTGCCTCCGTAATCGCCAATATGATCCTCGATCCAGGGCCCATTGTCCGAAGTAAATACTACCAGCGTATTCTCATCCAGTTCCAATTCTTTGAGGGTATCGAGGATTTGACCAAGGCTGAAGTCCAGTTCCTGGATCACATCACCATACAGCCCGCGAGCAGATTTACCCCTGAATTTCTCAGATGCGCCTAAAGGAACATGGGGCATCGTATGGGAGAGGTAAAGAAAGAACGGCTTATCCCTGTTCGCTCGGATGAAATTAATTGCCTCCTTCGTGTAATTCTGCGTGAGCATGTCCATCTCATCCTGGCTGAGGAAATCGTCGAGGATTTTGTTGTTGCGCATAATCTGTGTCTTGAAGCTCCTGGGATTGACCGTACGTGTGAATCCATTGTGCAGAGGTGTACCATAGAAATAGTCGAAGCCCTGGGAGTTCGGCATTAAATCCGGATTGTAATTATTTTTGCGGCCCCCGGCGAGATGCCATTTGCCTACAATGCCGGTGGCGTAGCCTGCTTCCTTTAGTATTTCGGCGATGGTAATCTCTTTCGGGTGCACAATCGTATGAGGATTCTTTCTGTTTCCAGGTTCGGCCAGGCGAATCGGATAGCAGCCGGTCATCAGTGCCGCTCGCGATGGTCCGCAGACGGGCTGGGCATAAAAACTCGTAAATTTCATGCCCTCGGACGCCATTCGGTCGAATCGGGGCGTCTTGATAAGCGGCGAGCCGAAGCAGCCTACGTCATTATAGCCCTGATCATCGGTGAAGAATATGATGAAGTTGGGCTTTCTCTTTGATGCTGAGTGAAAAATAGACTTTGCTGAGCCTGTGCATGAAGGTACCGCCATAGCTGCCGCTCCCAGGCCCATCGCCTTTAGAAGCTGCCTTCTTGTGTAATTATTCTTAATGTTCGACCTCGGTTTCGATTTATCTTATTGCTTCCGATTATTAATTTAAGCCGGGAAGTTCTGTCGCAACCAAATCGAGTATTTACTGCGGCCTTGACGAACCATTTTGATTATATGTTTTACCGGATAGCTCGTCAAAGACCGACAGCAATTACTGAGCAAATTTAAATAAACCTTGATATACGGATTGAGGCTTTGTATCGTTTTGAAACAACATAAAAAACACGGCTCTGTTAGAGCTATTTGCGATGGAAACAATAAAATCCATTATATTCGATTGGGGAGGTGTGCTGATAGATGACCCTAATCCGGGCCTGATGCAGTACTGCGCCACAGCACTGCGTGTAGGCAGGGAAACCTACATTGAAGCACACAGCAAATTCGCAAATGGCTTCCAAAAAGGAGCGGTTTGCGAGGATGAATTCTGGGATAATGTATGCAGCGAACTAAATGCGCCGAAGCCGAATATTCCCTCGTTGTGGGCTGAGGCCTTCGAAGCTGCTTATGTGCCGAGAAATGGTATGTTTTCAATGGCTTCATCGCTACAGGAAAACGGCTACAGGACGGCAGTCTTGTCTAATACCGAAGTGCCTGCTATGCAGTATTTTCATCAGCAGCAATACGATATGTTTGATGTGCTCGTCTTTTCCTGCGCAGAGGGTATACAAAAACCCGACAGGAGAATCTATGAACTAACCTTGGAGAAACTCGGCTCGCAACCCAGGCAATCCATCCTTATAGATGATAATCCGGAGTACATAAATGGCGCAAAAGAAGTCGGGATAAATACGGTCTTCTTTGAAAATATTGAACAGGTCAACGATGAATTAAACCGGCTTGGTGTCAAAATAGCTTAAAAACAAAACCGGAGAGCTGCAGAAACAGCCTTTTCGAAGGATTTATTATGGATTTTTCATCGTTCTTAGAAAGTCAAAAGAAAATTGTGCTCGATGGGGCAATAGGAACCGAGCTGGACAAGCGCGGCCTTATGGGTCGGGCCAGCAATAACCTTGACAGCCCGAAGGTTGTTCTTGAAATCCAGCGAGAATACGCACAGAGCGGCTGTGATGCTTTGACCACAAACACCCTGACGATGAACCGTATCTACATCGAGACACACAATTTAGATATAGATTTACGGGCAATAAACAGGGCAGGCGCAAAGTTGGCAAGACAGGCAGCCGATAACAAACAATATGTGCTGGGGAATATCAGCTCTACAGGTCAATTACTGGAGCCATACGGTGATTACACCGAGTCCCAATTTTACGATGCATTCAAAGAACAGGCCCAGGTTCTGGCAGAAGCAGGTGTGGATGGATTTCTCGCCGAAACCATCTTCGACCTGCGCGAAGCCGTTTGTGCCGTTTGCGCTTGCAAGGACAACTTCCCACTTCCTGTGATGGCCTCGATATCATTTGCGACCGAAACCAAAGGAGGCAGGACAATTATGGGCAATTCGGCTGAGGACTGCGCGAAAAGTCTTACTGATGCCGGTGCAGATGTAATCGGCGCCAATTGCGGCGACCTCGACCCGGCCCAGATGGCCGTTGTAGTAGCGATACTTAAATCAGCTACGAACAAAACGATTCTGGCCCAACCCAACGCAGGTAAACCAAAATTAGTCGGTGATAAAACTGTATTCGAGATGGAACCGGCAGATTTTGCGACCGGTATCGCCGAATGCCTGGATGCCGGCGCAAGCCTTGTTGGCGGCTGTTGCGGGACAACTCCCGAGCATATTCGCGCGGTTGCCAACCTGATGGAAAATAAATGACTACGAAGACGGTCCATATAGATGATAAAAACCAAATTGAAGCATTTCTTCGCAAGAATGTATTTCTAAACATCTACAGCCTTGGAGACCTTGACGATTTCTTCCGGCCATACACAAACTGGTACGCATTGACCAACACAGAGGGGATTAAAGCCATTGTTTTGGTCTATATGAGTGGTAGTCTGCCCTGTCTCCATGCTCTTACCGAAAGCGAAAATATACATTACATGGAAGAGCTTCTGCAATCTTTGATTCCCATCTTTCCCGAGCGTTTTTATGCGCATTTGAGCTTAGGGCTGGAGGGGGCGCTGGGAAAGCATTACTCTTTAAAATCGCACGGCGAACACTACAAAATGGCTCTGACCAAGAAATATCTGCTAAGCCGCGTCGATACTTCCGAGGTAATCGCTCTTTCAATATCCGACCTTGACGAGATAGTCAGTTTGTTTGAAGCGGCCTATCCCGAAAACTGGTTTGATCCAAGGTTATTAGATACAAATCAATACTACGGCATTCGTGAATCGAGCAAGTTGATAAGTGTGGCAGGCGTACACGTGTATTCCCGCCGGTACCGAGTTGCAGCGCTGGGCAACATCACGACACATCCGGAATACAGAGGTAAAGGATACGGCACGGCTGTAACCGCCGGAGTCTGCAAGTCGTTACTGCGCGAAATAGACCACGTGGGACTTAACGTCAAAACAGACAATACGAGCGCGATCAGATGTTATGAAAAACTGGGATTCGAGATCCTTGACTCCTACGGCGAATATGAAGTAGAACATTTACCATCCTAAAAGCGGACTGCTACGTTTAGATGGATAAAAAAGAAAATAAACCTCTTTCTAACGAAAAAGCCAGAGTGAAGTATCATCTTGTTATCCTGAAAAAGCCTTATCTGGATGCAATCCTGGACGGTCGAAAACGTGTTGAATCGCGGTTCAGCAAGTCAAAGTTTTATACGTTAGTTGGGGTCACGCCCGGGGACAAATTATTCCTGAAGATAAGCAGCGGGCCGGTTTGTGGGATTGCCACAGTAGAGGCGGTCAAAAACTTTGAGAACCTAACACCAGAACAAATGATCGAAATAAAACAGCAATACAACCATCTTATCGGGGGTGGTGACGAATACTGGCAACAAAAGGGGGACTGCAAGTTTGGTTTTTTGGTCTGGCTGAATGACGTAAGGGCGATTGAGCCTGTGCGAATCCACAAAACAGATTGGCGGGCATGGGTGGTCCTAACAGAGAAAGAACACTTCGGCCTGCTGGATATCGAGGGCGTGATAAAGCATAACAAATAAACGTAAGCCGCAATCTCTGTGATTTTTTGAGAAAAACCGGAGAAGATGACTACCTATTCCATAGTTGGAATTAGCGGAAATATTATTACCAATTGTTGGGGTAATAGACAGAATCGGTCTGAATCTCAAACCTTCTTCGAAGCTCTTTTACGAGTTCCCGTGTCATTTGTCTCTGGGAATCAGTCGGAAGAGCGCTTTTTCCGTCAGCTATAACACAAATTCTTATAGTTTTGCCGCTGCCGTACCAGGTTCGGCCCGATATCATCGACCACTGTCTCTTCCATTTCTCGGTCGACTGTATTTGTCCGTCGCCGGCGCCAAGGCCGTTACAGATGACAAAATGGCAGTTGATATCTTCTGTACCGGCCAAGCCACTGAGAGATGTTAACTGTTTAATATTGCCGCCTTTGGTGCCGCTATAGTAGATTTCAACGCGGTCCCAACGTCCGGCGGACTGATAGGCACTGGAGCGAACGGCCTCTTCGACAGAGTCAAGATTTTTAAGATAATAGGTTGAAAGAGAAAACACACCTTCTGAGGGGGGATTATTACCCAGTGCCATTAAAACCACTGCACCGACTGTCATTGACACCAGCAGTGCTGCCAAAACTTTCGCCACCCTTGGCTGATTTGACATTGTCCCATCCCTGGCGGGCTTCCATATTCGGCCTACAGCAAACTAAGGGCGAACAAAACGGATCCCGAAAACAACTCAAAACACCTGCATGTGACTACACACAGCAGTCATCATTTTCTATACCATTATCGACACTTGTCAATAGAATACTCCAAATTTCGTAAAAATTTTTGCAATTTAATCCCAAAAGCCAGCCAACTCAGCACCTCATAAAAATTCGGACCCGTGTATGTACAACTTCCAGCGAAGACAAAATGGCTCCATCTACAAACATGATAAAGCGCCCCCATGTAGTCACGACATTAGCCTGAACCATCGAAGTTCCCGGACAACCATAAAATCTTGACTAAATGACCACGCTCTGATACAAAGCGGATGCCAAATTATCCAAGGCCGGCCAACTATTTCTAAATAAAAGACCGTAAAACGTCGTAACAATTGATAAGTAGTCAAGAATAGTGTGTATCGCAGCTGCGGTGGGCCAATATGCAGGAAACGGATATTAACAAAAATGAATCTTTACCGGACGCAGATGACAAGAAGAAGGTGCTAATCTTTGTTGTTTGCTATAACGCCGAAAAATGGATCGAGTCGGTTCTTGACCGCATTCCAAACGACGTACTGGAAAACAAGAATTTTTCCACCGAGATTCTCGTCATTGACGACCAATCACCAGACCGCACTTTTTATGCAGCCGAGGATTATGCCCGACGCCGACCTGAAATCAAAATTAACGTTTTATATAATCCCAAAAACCAGGGCTACGGCGGCAACCAGAAAATCGGCTATTGCTACGCCCTCAGGAAAGGCTTTGACGCAGTTGTGCTGCTGCACGGAGACGGGCAATATGCACCCGAGTACCTTGGCCAGATGATACAGCCAATCCTTGATGAGGAAGCCGATGCCGTGTTCGGGTCCCGAATGATTCACCGGCTGGATGCATTGAAAGGACGTATGCCGCTTTATAAGTGGATAGGCAACCAATTGATTACCTGGACCCAGAACAGGATAATGAAATCCCGTCTGTCTGAATTTCATAGCGGTTACAGGGCCTATAACACAAAAACCCTCGCATCAATTCCATTCGAGCACAATTCCAACTACTTCGACTTTGATACCGATATCATTATCCAGTTGTTAGACACCAAGAAACGTATTAAAGAAATCCCTATTCCTACCTACTATGGCAATGAGATTTGTCGAGTCAATGGTATAAAATATGCGATCCGTATCATCTGCTCCTGCATTTTATCCAGAGTAATAAGGCTTGGAATCTACTATCATCCGAAGTTTGACTACCAACTCACCCCAATATCTACATATCAGGCTAAATTGGGATATCCCAGTTCCCATCAGTTTGCGCTGAGTAGAGTAACACCCAGTGCAACAGTATTGGATGTGGGGTGTGGGTCCGGTTTGATGGCAGAGCATCTGGCAAATAAGGATGTAAAGACCATATCAATAGATAAAGAGGTATCAGAAAAGGCACGGCAGGCTTCCCTCAAATGGCTGGAAGTGGACGTGGAGCAATACGATTTCTCCGATGATTTTGGCGATGTGGATTATATTTTATTACTGGACATTATAGAGCATCTGAAATCTCCAGAGCGTTTTCTGCGTATTCTTCGAGACCGTTACAGCCGCTCATCTCCGGAGTTTATTATTACCACAGCCAACATCGGTTTCTTTATCATCCGTTCCGGTTTACTATTTGGCAGCTTTAACTATGGTCGTCGAGGTATTCTGGACATGGACCACAGTCGTCTATTCACTTTTTCAACGCTTCGTCGTACATTAGAGTTATGCGGTTATGAACTCCTCTCGAAAAAAGGTATACCAGCACCGTTTCCTTTGGCCATAGGTGACGGCTGGCTGGCGCGGTTTCTGCTTCAGATAAATCGCTTTTTCATCTTCTTTTCTAAGAGCCTTTTTTCTTACCAGATCGCCGTTACCGCCAGACCCCTTCCGACCCTGGAGCACCTGTTGAAAGATGCGCACGAAGCGAAGGAACAGAAACTCAGTGATCCGACTTTGCCGAAGGGCTGAACAGAGTGAGCGCAAAAAAGCCGAGCAAACACCGAACACGACGCAGAGTAGCATCTGCCGCAAAGGATAAAGCATCGACCTCGCGACAACCCCGGCACCTTTGGTCAAGATTTGGTCTGCCGGCAGCAATCTTCTGCTGGCCTTTTCTTTATCTGTTCCGCCACGTTCTGGCCATAAACGGCCAATATGCCGCCATAGGTAACGATTTTATTCTTCTATACTATAAATATAAACTGTACCTGCTGGCCTGTCTTTCTGACTTTCATTTCCCGCTCTGGTCGCCAGCTGAAGGCGCGGGATACCCATTTTACACCAATCCGTTCACGCAGGCCTTCTATCCTCTCAACCTCCTGCTGGTCCTCTGGTACAAAATCTTAGGAGGGTACAATCCTCTGGATTATCAGGTTTATACTGTTCTCGGCATTTCGATATTCGCCTTAGGGCTTTTCATGTGGCTGCGCCAGATAAACACCAACCTCAGGTCCGTGGTTTTCAGCGTACTCATAATGTCAGTGAGTTTCAAGGTCACGGAATTAATAAGATTCCCCAACGCTGTCCATACCGCCGCGTGGTATCCCTGGATTCTTTACGCACTGACCAGAATTATGCGAAGTAAGTCATCGAAAGACGCCATGATCAACGGATTCCTGCTGACTCTGTTTCTGATATGCCACCTTACCGGTGGTTATCCCTATTATGTTTACTATTCCCTGTTTCTTCTTGCACCTTATATGCTCGTTTTCCTGTTCAAGCCACTACATCTTCGAATATTAGGGCCCCGGTCAATCCGCTGGAGGCGCGCGATCACTACACTGGCAGCATCAGGTATTGTGACGCTATTGGTCTGCGCCCCTTATGTCCTCGGTATTAAACGCCTCATGTCAGAGACAATTGACCGTGCCGGCAAAGATTTTTCTTATTCTACGGCCCATGTATTCAATTTTGAAGACACTTTAGGCTCGCTTATGTTTCCACCTGCCTCGTCAACAGAAGGGTGGTATTTCTTCGGCATTGCCGGGCTTTTGGTAATCCTGCTGTACATGTTTTGCCGGAGAACAGTCAATCGTGAGGGTGAAGGAAAAGATAGGGGAAAAGAGAACCTGACACCACAGAGGCTGGGCGACCTCTGGCTCAAACTGTTTTTTATCATCTGGATTTGTATTATCACCTACATTAGCTATGGAAGACATTCGTATCTTTTTAAGCTGCTTTGGAACTACATGCCCGGATTTTCCAGTCTTCGCGTCTGGGGAAGGTTAAATATCATTCTTGTACCGATTCTCGCCTGGCTGCTGTCGATTGCTTACGCATCGTTTGAATCAACGCTCTCGGTCAAAAAGATCCCGGTCCCCAAGAAGCTCTCGTATTTACTCTCACCTATTGTTGTGCTCGCAGCAGTTTATGCATGCATTCTTTGTGTTCAAATCTACTTCTACCATAATAATATTAACGACAGGCTCTGGAACATATATTTCAAGAACTTGTCACCACAACGTCTATACTTCATCGTTTACGGTGTGGCAGCATTTGCTGCAATTTTATCGATTTTACTTCTCAGCAAACGGATTAGCTTCAAATCCAACAGGGCCCTGACAGTGGTTCTTGCTGTCCTCGTACTTGTTGCGACCGTTGAGATGCGGCATGTCGGCGCCCGCGTCTGGACATACCAAAGGCAAGTAGATAGGGAACGAAATACCTTCGATGTTGTGAAGGTGAATGAGGCTTCGTTTAACCTACGTCGATCCGACCGCAACGACACCATATCCCTTCCGAACTTCAGTGTTGGTGTCCTGCCAAACTGGTATTTCGGCCGATATAACAAATTTCTTAAAGAAACCGAAGGTGAATTGGAGGCAAGAAGAGTATTGTTGGGTATACAGGATGGGAGCAAAATTTTCTTTTCCCAATCGCTAAAGCATTCCACTGTTGGTGCCTTCCTTCAAGATGCATCCCGCTACCAGCGCCCCGGCCAACTACTGTCCTATACCGGTGATGAACTTACTTGGGAAATCAGCGCGTCTACTGCGGGCTATCTGAGTTTTATCGACAACTGGGATCGGAACTGGAAGGTTTTCGTGGACGGGAAAGAAACAGATATAGAACTACTTTTTGGCACTTTCAAATCGGTTCATCTGGAGCCGGGCCGGCACCAAGTCAGGTTTTGCTACCAACCGGGCTTGTTTTGAGCAAGATTATCGGGCGTTTCAATAACCATAGCATGGTCATTACCGGGGGGATTCCTTTCGGGAAAACACTTGACTAAACACACTTATTCTGCGATAAAACCGTATTTCAAATTTGGCTCATTAGAAAACCAAAGATTATCATATTACCGGAAACCTCAAGTGGGAAAGAGCCCCGTAGAAATCCGATAAATCGAGTTTGTGAACTGCCGGTGTTACTTAGCTAAAAGCTGGAGATACAAATGGCAACAGAATTTCGTCCTATATCCTACGAGGAAATTGCCAAGCTCACTGAGCAAGGCTGCAGTTGCGACGATTGGTCGAAGGTCGAGGTTGCAGCAGGTTTTGACCCGGCAAAAGTAAAATCTACACATTTTTGTGGTAACATAAAGCTTGGTGTGTTTGAGAAGGAGGTATCCTTTTTTGGAGGTGTTACGAAGCCGGCAGGGATCAGCAACGCAACGATCCACAACTGCACAATCGGCGATAATGTATATATCAATCAGGTAAGAAACTACATGGCCAACTATATCATCGAGGATGATGTGGTTATAGATAACATTGACCTGCTCGCAGTAGAAGGCAAAAGCTCATTCGGCAATGGCACGGAGGTTGCCGTTGTCAACGAGGCCGGCGGCAGAGAAATACCGATTTATGACAACTTATCAGCCCACACAGCTTATATAATAGCCTTTTATCGTCATCGCCCATACGTAATCGAAAACCTGCAAAGAATGATCTTTCACTACACTGCTTCCGTCACCTCCTCTGTCGGTCTTGTGGCAAAAGGTTCAAAGCTTATAAACTGCCGAATTATCAAAAACGTGAAAGTGGGCCCCTTAAGCATTATCGAGGGGGTAAACAGACTTGAGAATGGCTCAATCAATAGCTGTCCTGAAGATCCTGTCTATATCGGTCCCGGCGTTTTTGCAGAAGATTTTATCTGCTGCAGCGGCTCGAAGATTACCGACGGCACAATAATAAGCAAATGCTTCGTAGGGCAGGGCACTGAATTAGCCAAGCAGTATTCGGCGGAAAATTCGGTGTTCTTTGCCAACTGCGGTGGTTTCCACGGTGAAGCGTGTGCGGTATTTGGGGGGCCCTACACCGTTACGCATCACAAATCCACATTGCTTATTGCCGGATTGTTTTCCTTTTTGAATGCCGGCAGCGGCACCAACCAAAGCAACCACATGTACAAACTGGGACCGACCCATCAAGGTGTAGTCGAACGTGGATCCAAGACCGCCAGTGACTCATATATGCTCTGGCCGGCAAAGGTTGGGCCTTTTACAGTTGTCATGGGTAGACACTATAGAAACTCAGACACTTCAGACTTGCCTTTTTCATATCTGATTGAGCACGAAGATGAAAGCATCCTTGTCCCCGGTGTGAATTTGCGCAGCGTCGGCACTATTCGGGACGCCCGAAAATGGCCGAGACGCGACAGGCGGAAAAGTCCTCAAAAGCTCGACTTTATAAATTTCAGGCTTTTAAGCCCATATACTATCCAGAAAATGCTCAATGGCTGCCTGCTGCTTGAAAAGCTCAAAACAACATCCGGCAAAAACACAGAATACTATACCTACAACAATGTCAGAATTAAGAATTCCTCACTGGAGAGGGGCATAAAATTCTACAAGATGAGCATCGATAAATTCCTTGGTAACTGTCTTATTAAAAAGCTGGAAAACAGACAAATAGAAAGCGTTGACGAACTTCGAGCGGCGCTCCGGCCAGAAGCTAACTTAGGACCAGGCAAGTGGGTCGACATGGCCGGGTTGTTCGCCCCGGAAAGGGCCGTTCAAAAGTTACTCTCCGACATTGAAAACGAATCTATTCGCACGCTGGACGATTTGACGGAGACTTTCCGCTCAATACACAACAGATATGATGTGTATGAGTGGGCCTGGGTTGCAAACGTTTTACAGCAACGTCTGTCAAAAATGATTGATAACATAACCGCAGACGATATTATTGAACTAACGACAAGATGGAAAAAGGCCGTCGTAGAACTCGATAACGCCCTTCGTGCCGATGCCAAAAAAGAATTTGCCGCCACCGCTCAAATCGGATACGGTCTCGACGGTGATGAAAAAACCAGACACAGCGACTTCGCGGCGGTGAGAGGAATATTTGAAGAAGACAGTTTCGTTTCCGAAATCGAATATCACATAACCAGCAAAACAGCTCTCGGCGATGAACTTATCAACCGAGTTGCGAAATTGCGTCAACAACAACCAGATCTAACAAGGAGAAATGTATGAGAGTTATTATTGAGCCGAATTATGAATTAGCAGCCAAATGGGCCGCCAACTATGTCGCCAAAAAGATCAATGAATCCAGTTCAAAACCTTTTGTGCTGGGTCTTCCCACAGGCTCTTCACCGATAGGTGTGTACAACAAACTTGTAGAGCTTTACAAGTCGGGGGTGGTTTCATTCAAGGATGTCGTTACCTTTAATATGGACGAATATGTGAATCTTCCGGAGGACCATCCTGAAAGCTATCATTCATTTATGGATAAATATCTTTTCAGCCATATAGACATTCCAAAAGAGAATGTCAACATTCTCAATGGTAATGCCCCGGATCTTGAAGCCGAATGTGCGAGCTACGAAGAAAAAATCAAAAAAGCAGGCGGCGTAAAGCTTTTTGTCGGCGGCATAGGTCCTGACGGCCATATAGCGTTTAACGAACCCGGCTCATCAATATCGTCGAGGACGAGGATTAAAACACTAACTTACGATACAATCGTGGCCAATTCGCGGTTCTTTGACAACGACATTAACAAAGTCCCCAAAACCGCTCTGACCGTGGGCGTAGGAACCGTACTTGACGCTGAGGAAGTCCTGATTATCGTCAACGGTCATAATAAGGCCCGCGCATTGCAGCACGCCGTCGAAGAGGGTGTAAATCACATGTGGACGATTAGCGCCCTGCAAATGCATGCGAAAGGTATTATCGTCTGCGATGAAGAGGCGACCGCCGAGCTCAAGGTAGGCACTGCAAAATACTTCAAAGATATTGAATCGGCAAATCTCGATCCGGCCACTCTTTTAGGTTGAGATTTTTCAGGTGAACATCCGATTACGGGTCGTCAGGTATCAACGGCGGCTCTTTGCCGGGTGGATATACGATTTTCGCCCCGGCCTTGAGAGACTCGATATACTTTGTAATAAACGGGCCTTGTTTCTGTTGTTTCAGCATCTTTATTATATCGCCTTTGGCCTGTTCAAATGGTTTAACGCCGGCTTCTTTGCGGTCGGTAACCTTTATTATGTGATATCCAAACTGGGTTTCCACGATGTCGCTTATCTGCCCGATTTTTAATTCGAAAGCGACCTTTTCAAAGGGCGGATCCCAATAACCTCTGGGCCTAAAACCCAAGTCACCGCCTCTTGGTGCCGAAGGATAACCTCCGGTAGATTTGGCTAATTCAGCAAAATCGGCGCCCTCTTTGATTTGTTTGAGCAGAGTCCGAGACTTCGCCAGCGCTTTTGCTTTCGCCTCATTTGGGTCGGTGTTAGGATCGGGTCTTACAAGAATATGACTGGCTTTAACCTGCTCAATCTCTTGAAACTGTTCTATATTCGCAGAATAAAAGTTGTTTGCATCGGCTTCCGTCACCTTTAGTTTGTCACCTATTTTGGCTTCTATAAGTTTCTGATATTGGATCCCCAATTCGATCCGCATCTGCTGTTTCCATTCATCAAAATTCATTCCACCAGCCTTCAACGTTTCCCTGAACTCATCCAGTGATAAATTCTGCTGAGCGGCAAATTCCCTTATCTTCTCAAGCACCTCTTCCTCAGTAGCCACTATTTTTGCCTTCTCAATCTCTTCCTCCAGCAGCTTCAATATAATCACTCTGTCCAGGGCTTGTTTTCTGACCCTGTCCCTGTTCTTCTCAAGAAAATCCGGCTGCAACAGCGGAGCCACCTTTTCAATCTCCGCTTCAACCTGGCCTTCTGTAACAACCCGGCCATTAACAGTAACCGCAATCTCATTAGCCGCCGCTTTCTGTTTCGGCTCAACAACCTCCTTCTCGGTCTCGGCAGAGGGCTTCTGTCGACAACTAAAGGCAGCAACTAATATTACCAGACAGGCTGAAATTGCCAGATATCTTTTCATAATTTTACCTTTCTTCACACATTCAAAAGCCTCAACAACCTCATCAGCAAAAAAGACGATTATCCCGTCAAAAACGAATCTGTCAACATTTTATGCTTCAACTCGGGCATAATCCGAGAATTAGTTGACTTGAGTGCCTAATCTATTAAAATACCGATTCGTGACTTGCTAATTGAATCATCAATCGCAACAATCACAATACGAAAAATGATTTCAGAAACCAATAGGTTCCGGGTCGTGTCCGAAAAAAAGGAAAGCTGCGGTTTATTCGGTATATTTGGTGATGAGGAAGCCGTACAAAAGACCTATATTGGTCTACATAGTCTTCAGCACCGGGGTCAGGAATCAGCAGGAATCGCCTCAAGCAATTCCAACTTAATCCGGTGTCATACTGGCATGGGTATGATAAGAAGGGTTTTCCGCGGTGGTTCTGGACTATTGGAGAAACTGGCTAATCCTATAGCAATCGGCCATGTGCGGTATTCAACGACAGGCGCCAGCAAGGCCGTTAACAGTCAGCCGCTTCTGGCCGGGTACTCCGACGGGCAGGTGGCAGTGGCCCATAACGGCAATCTCGTAAACGCTTCGCTGCTTCGAGATGAGTACGAGGCATACGGCAGTATATTCAAATCAACATGCGATACTGAAATAATCATCCATTTGCTTGCAAAACCCACTCATGTGACCAAACCCGATCCTTTGGGACATGTACTGAATCACCTTCAGGGAGCGTACAGCCTGCTGTTTTTGTTTGCCGACCGGATTGAAGCAGCTCGTGACCCTTATGGCATCAGACCTTTATGCATCGGCCAAACCGAAAAAGGAAGCTTTGCAGTTGCCAGCGAAACCTGCGCTCTCGATGCAATAGAGGCAAAGTTCATTCGCGAAGTGGAACCCGGTGAAATCGTCCGTCTCGATAAGAACGGTCTTTCCGGCAGATTCTTTGTCAAACCCGGCACCATCACACCCGCCCATTGTATCTTTGAACATATCTATTTTGCCAAACAAAACAGTACAATTTTTGGTGAAAATGTCCACGAGTTTAGAAAAAAACTCGGAAGGCAACTGGCAATAGACCACCCGGCCGATGCAGATGTAGTAATACCCGTGCCGGACTCAGGAACATCGGCGGCAATAGGATACGCAGAACAAAGCAAGCTGCCTTTCGATATGGGAATGGTCAGAAGCCATTACATAGGCAGGACATTTATCTCGCCGGACCAAAAATTAAGAGAGCTGGAAGTCGGGCTCAAACTGGCTATGGTGAAAGAGGTCGTCCGTGGAAAGCGCGTAGCAGTAGTAGACGATTCAATCGTCCGCGGCACAACCACAAGGGGCAAGATCAGAGCCCTGCGACAGGCGGGCGCGAAGGAAATCCATATGCGTGTGAGCTGCCCGCCGATAAGATATCCCTGCTTCTACGGCATAGATTTCCCGACCACTGAAGAGCTGCTGGCAAATAACCGCAATCTGAAGCAAATCAAAGAATTTCTCGAAGTGGACAGTATCGGTTACCAATCACTGGAGGGTTTGCTATCTTGTGCAGCACTGCCGAAAGACCACTATTGTACCGCCTGTTGGACCGGCAAATATAAAATTCCCATAGATATTGCGTTTAACAAGTTCTCTATGGAACACAATCAGATGTATATGTTTGATGAGGACAGCGCGTAGCCCAAATTTTAAACTGAAATGCAAGACAAGAAATATATCAGCTATGAACAAACCGGCGTGAGCATCGATGCCGGGGACGAGATGGTTCGGCAAATCCAGTCCTGCGTTGCCAGCACATTCGGGCCGCGAGTTATTGAATCCAAGAATGCGTTTGCGGGAATGTTTCGTCTCGACTACGATGAAAGACTCTTCAAAAGGAATTACAAAAACCCGGTGCTGGTAGCCTGCACCGACGGCGTAGGCAGCAAAGTTAAATTAGCCGGGAAAATCAAAAAGTTTGACACCGTAGGCATAGATTTGGTGGCGATGAACGTCAATGATATGCTCGTTCAGGGGGCCGAACCGCTTTTCTTCCTGGACTATCTGGCTGTTAATAAGCTGGAGCCGAAGATAATTGCCGAAATGATAAAGGGCGTCGCCGCCGGCTGTCGCCTGGCTGACTGTGCCCTGATTGGAGGCGAAACCGCTGAAATGCCGGATACCTACGGCAAAGGTGACTTCGATATGGCCGGATTCGCTGTCGGTATAGTCGAGCGGAAAAAAATCATCACAGGCAACACAATCAGAAAAGGCGATGTAATACTCGGCCTTGCCTCAAGCGGACTGCACAGTAACGGCTATTCACTGGCCCGCAATATTTGTTTCAGGAAAAAATCTCTGAAAATCACCGACATACTGGACGAACTCGACGGTGCCATGCTGGGCGATGTCCTGCTTGAACCGACGCGAATTTATGTTCGGTCGATAGTGAAACTGCTCTCGAAGTACAAGGTCAAACGCATCGTCCACGGCATGGCACACATCACGGGCGGCGGACTTGCAGGGAATATTCCAAGAGTGCTGCCGAAAGACTGCAATGCGGTTATCAAAAAATCGAACTGGCCGAAGCACAAGATATTTTCATTCCTACAAGAATCAGGACCTGTCGAAGATGCTGAGATGTTCCGGGTCTTTAATATGGGGATAGGATTCGTGTTGATAGTGGCGGAGGACTTCGCCAATTCGATAACAAAAAAACTCTCGCACTACGGCGAAAAGGTTTATAGAATAGGGAGAATCACAACAGGAACCGGCAAAGTAATCCTTAAATAGCCTATGGATGACAAAAGGTGGCAATTACATGACTTAGCAACGTCGCTAAGCACTCAGAACGAAAATCGCATATCACAAAGGAGGTAAACATGAGCGGCATCTTTGGAGTAGTCTCAAAGGGTGACTGCGCAGAAACTCTTCTCTACAGCACAGATTATCATTCGCATCTCGGAACCGAGTATGGAGGTTTGGCGGTGCTTGGAGAGGATTTCACGCGCCAGATACATGACGTGAGCCAGAGCCAGTTCAAGTCCAAATTTTATGACGACTATAAGTACATGAAAGGCAACAAGGGCATCGGTGTAATAAGCGCGTCCGAAGAACAGCCTATTTATCTGAACTCACAATTTGGGCCGTTTTGTATAATTACCAACGGAATCATAGAAAACACTGAGGAATTGGCAGTAAAGCTGTTAAAGAAAGGAATCTCCTTCAGTGAGGTAAGCACAAAAGCGGTCAATACCACCGAGTTGATTGCAAAACTAATCAGCCAAGGAAATGACCTGGTTGATGGCATAGAGAAAATGTTTGATGTTATAGAAGGCTCCTGTTCACTGATGTTGCTGCATCGGGCCGGCATATATGCCGCAAGAGACAGATATGGATATACGCCACTTATAATAGGTAAGCGGGAAGACGCATGGGCGATCACGAGCGAGACCTGCGCTTTTCCAAATAATGACTTTGAGATAGCAAAATATCTTGAACCGGGAGAGATAATCCTGATCAATGAAGATGGAATAGTCCAAAGAAGGCCAAGTAAAGGAAATATAAACCAAATTTGTGCCTTTCTATGGATATACACCGGCTTCCCCGCGTCAAACTATGAAGGAATAAACGTAGAAATCGTCAGAGAAAGATGCGGCCGCTGCCTTGCAAAACGCGACAAGGATATTAACGTCGACGTGGTCTCGGGAGTTCCTGACTCCGGAGCTGCCCACGGATTAGGGTATGCGATGGAATCCGGTAAACCATTCAGACGGCCTCTTGTAAAATATACGCCCGGATACGGCAGAAGTTATACGCCACCTTCACAACAGACACGCGACCTTATCGCAAAGATGAAACTCATCCCCATCAAAGAGGTCATTAAGGGTAACAGCATTGTTGTCTGCGAAGATTCTATAGTTAGGGGAACGCAGCTTAAGAACTTTACCATAAAGAAACTCTGGGATTGCGGCGCCAAAGAAGTACACGTAAGGCCCGCCTGCCCTCCTCTGATGTTTCCATGCAGGTTCAACCTTTCCACACGCTCTATCCATGAGCTCGCCGCCCGCAGAGCCATTCGCAGCCTGGAAGGCCATGACCTAAAAAATGTGTCAAAATATATCGATACAAACAGTGAAAAATACAAAAGGATGGTGGAATGGATCAAGAAGGATTTAGATGTCTCCACGCTTAGATACCAAGACGTTGATGATATGGTTGAGGCCATTGGGCTGCCTAAAGAAAAGCTTTGCCTGTATTGTTGGACTGGTGAATGCCCAAAACAAGCTCGTCCCAAATCAGTAATAGATATAGTGGATGTAGAGAAAGCACCTGCAAAGAAGATAATAGAAACGAAAATTCCACTTTAATCAGGCTTTACAAAATATTACTAAAATGTAAAAGGCTGTGACTTGCGGATTGAAAATCGATAGTCACAAATCCAAAATAACGTTCTCTAAGTTCGTTGTATCAGCGGGCATCTACGCATGCCTTGCTTTCTGTCTGTTTCAGCCGCATTTCAAAAAGTTTGTTCAATACCTCGTGGTTGTAAACGCTTGCCTGGCAGCTCTGGGCTGTTTTGTACTGAGTCGGCGGTGGGTGTCTTCGTTTGCCGGCTCATTTTTCGCAGGGGCCCTCTATGGTTTCGGGCCCTTCGGGCTTTGGCTGTCCGGCTTCCACCCATCAGTCGGTCTTTTAGCAGCAAGTATACCATGGCTGCTTTGTCCGGCTGCGTTTTGCTCGAAAAGAAAGTTGTGGTGGATAAGCGCGCCGCTCTCAGCCCTGCCGTTTTTGGTGATATGGCTTGCTTTCCAAATATCGGTTCAATACCACCTGTTCCCAATCCCGATACACACCAAGTTACATTTAGCCGACTTAGCCGGCCTTTTGGCTCCGCTCGTCGCGCTTGAGAGAACAATGCCTCTGGTCGGCTTCTACCATGTCCCTATAGCTGCACTGATTCTTGGCTCATCCATGCTCCTGAAAGCCCGGCGGTTCGGCATAATAGCAATCTGTGCTATTGGCACAATATTAGCTTTCTGGGGCCCCCTCTTCAATATCAGCCCGATTCTATGGCTGACCATCCCTGTTCTGTGCTGCTCGATACTGATTGGTACGGGCATACAGGGATTTGCCCTGGCCGGTTATGCCGACAGAAAATGGATCCTGATTACTACAGGGATTATGGCAACCCTTGCCATTATTACCCTGCTCCTGGCGACAAAATACCACAACATCTTTGCAGGACTCGGGGCAAAATACGCAAGGTTGCTGACTCAAACCGCAAAACTGTATATACTCGGTGCAATCACGACAGCCGTGATATTTTTCATGGCACGTGCAAAACTGCGACTAACTACACTGCGGTGGCTTATTCTATCTTTAGCAATCTCGGTTGATATCATCTTCTGCGCAAGTTTTATCGCATACAGGATTCTCTAAGAGGCCACATAGGTGCCATAGCACAAAGGCATTACATCAGGAAAAAGTTTCCCGCTCAACTTGCCCGAGGTAAAACCGGCCGTCTCTCTGCATAAAGTTAATAATTGTATCGAACTGCTGGTCTATAAAACGGGTTTCATTCGAGATCAATGCTATCCCAATAACCGCGCGTGTCTTTTCATCCTGATTGTCAACCTCCGAAACGGAAACATTGAACCTGCTCTTCAGTCGGCCGAGCAAAGACTTAACGATGCTTCGCTTTCCCTTCAGCGAGGTAACTCCCTGCATGTAAATCTCAGCTTTCATTACACCGATAATCATGCTCGACTCTTGATACTCTTTCCTTGTATCCGATTCAATACTTCTTCGACGGTCAACTTCGAGACAACATTATCAAAATCACCCCCATAGGTCAATCCTCCTCTGCCGTTCCAAAGCAGACAAAGGACAGAAAAACGTTGCATGCTCAAGCCGGACTTGATATTTTAATCCTACAAGATCCGGGCAATAGCGCTCTCGGACGTCCGTTTTGTATCGAATTAGGAGAATAAAGATGGTATCCACACTTGTAGCACGTATAGATGGTGAGTTAGTGACAGCGCTTTTCTTTTCCTCGGCGGCCTTCATAGGCCTAAGCTTTCTGACAATCCTTGCCGTTCGCTCAGTGCCGAACAAGCTGCTCCTGCTGGGTCTGCTTATGGCAATCGCCGCAATCGCATTTGCAGCGATTCTGCCCAGCGCGTCAAAGCTGGCGATTGCCATGATGATTCCCGCTATACTGCTGATTCTCATCGGTGCTATATGCCTAGCCATCGGTTTCGTAGTAAAACTGATCAAAACCGAAAAGTCAGGCCAATCCCAGGCCTAAAAAATCTGTCAGTGGTTTCCTTCGCCGACTTAAACATTCAACATTCTGGTTCGCGATTTCGGTACATTCCTTCATAGCACCGCGAGGGGCTAACTACTTTTCATCTCCGCAACAATCTGACGAGTCTGTTGTGACTGACTATGGTGTGCCTGTTTGAAGGCAACAACAGAAGAATTGTTGTCCTTTTTGAAAAGCTCATTGCCGGCGATAATTTCCTGTAGAGCCTTCGACTTTGTCCTGGCCTGCTTAAGGAACCGAACCGCCCTTGTGCCATACACTCCCCCCAGCAAAGCACAGATACCTATACCCAATTCCAGAGCGTTATCAGCCACCTGCCAGGCATCGGGCCGCTCCGACGACTCGACCAGAGCCATTCGTCCAAGCTGCCAGTTCGACTCACTAAGTATTTGCTCGGCAGTATCTGCCTGAGGCAGTTCCTTCGGCAAACCGTAATACGACGTGATGGCCTTGCTCTGAAGCTGTGACAGTTTGGTCAGCGCCTGCAGTTTTTCCGTAGCGGCTTCCTCTTCGGCTGTCGCCGCAGCGATTGCCGTCGTTCGACTGTGCAGCCATGCGTTTTGCTTTTGGGCCTCGCCCGGCGCAAAACGCAAACTATTACAACCGGTCAATAAAAAGAACATTACAATTAGAATCGATAAAATTCGCCTCATCATTTCTCTCCTTTATTCTGGATGAATTTTACATTATTCCGTTATAATACTTCTCTAAGTTCGATACAGGAAATTCACATATGGACACAGCAAAAACATTCATACCCAAGACTATACTCTTGTGGCAAAAAGTGGTAGACAATCCTGAGGCTCAGCGAATCATGAGGTTATTTCCTTCTGCCCAAGTGCGAATAATAGAACATCAACGCAAGCCCCCTTCACCAGAGATGTCTTCCGCCCAGGCATTGCTCGCCGGAAAAAGAACCTTGATGATAGGTCAGACCTCATCATTCATAGGAAGGTTCGACGGCCGACTTGGAACTAACCTTCATTGTTGTCCATATTATAAACTGGTGCCCATCTCGAATGGCTGCCCCTATTATTGTACATATTGTTATCTGGCTTTCGTGTATCGCAAGTACTCCCCATTCATCAAGATAAATATCAACTACGACACAATGTTCAAACAAATTCGAAAGACAATTTCCCTCACACCAAACAAAATCAGTTTCAACATGGGAGAGATGCTCGATAGTCTCGCACTCGACCACATAACCATTCTTGCGAGTAAGTTAGTTCCATTTTTCTCCGGTTTTTCCAATGCTTATCTGATGCTGTTAACCAAAAGCAGCAATATCGACAATCTGCTTTCCATCGAGCCGAATGAACATACAGTCGTTTCCTGGAGCCTCAACGCTAAAGAGCCGATTGAACTTTACGAATCGGGTACATCCAATCTCAGCGAGCGAATAAGAGCTGCTAAAATCTGTCAGGACAAAGGCTGGCGCATACGATTTCGTATTGATCCCGGTATTCTCTATCAAAACTGGCAGGTTGGCTACGCCGAGCTAATCGAGAAAACATTAACTAAAACCACGCCCGAAAACATCACACTCGGCATGTTAAGGCTTCTACCGGCTCATTTTCACCTTGCCTCTGATGCATATGGCGATCCCGCTCGAGAGCTCTTTGACCATAACTTCGTTAAAGGTGCCACCGATGGTAAACTGCGTTACCCACTCAAAGAGCGTATCATTTTCTACTCCTTTCTCATTGATTTGATTCGCAGCTTCGACAAAAAAGTATCTATCAGCCTCTGCAGAGAAACGCGCGAAATCTGGAAGATCTTTAAAAAACGCTGCGAACCCAAAAAATGCAACTGTGTCGTCTGGTAACAGTTACGCAATGGAACTCTGTCTAACTATCTTTCTTTTCACGACTGTTGCATACAAACAACGGTTATACACATAAGTATAAACCTCGTTATCATTTCTCTTCGGATACACCTGCTGTGTTAGTACCTGTTTTTCGCTTGAAACCCCTATTGCTTTGCTCATTCGTAGTACTAGTGTTGTCTGAAACTTATCTTGCAGAACCAGCACTCTTCCCCTGTGACTACATAGCCTTTCGATATTCAACAATCCATCAACAAGGCCACTAAATCCGTTTTCTTCATTTAATGGCAATATAACATAGGAAAAGATTATTATGTCGTATGTACCAAAGTTAAGCCTTACACGTTGAAGTTGGCTCATATTGTCAGGGAAAGCATGATTAATACTAATCATGTGGTTGTTCATGATACTCTTGGTATGTCCTGTTCTCATGCGAAAATAATTGCATAACATATCTTGACCTGTACCAAGACAAATGTTTGAGGTGTCATTTAGTACATACGTTATTTTCACTGTTTTACCTTTTGGCCATTCTTCTACATACTCAAGATTTTCAAGAAGACAAGCGAGCATATCAGTGACTGCTAAAGAAGCAACCGCAGGCCCTGAACCTACATCAAGAATTCGTAAGTTTCCTGAATCGACAATATTGAGAAAATCCTGAGAGGTCATATACTCGATTAAACTATTCTGTGATTGGAAAAAATGCCTGGTAAAGAAAACACTTAAAAAGGCTCGCATGCTTGTCGGATTAACGGGATAGCGAGTATCTGTTTCCGAAACATCGCGTCTTGGCAATCTTGATATCTGATAACTTAATACTGATTTCACGGCATCAGACAATTGCCATATACCATCAGGACATAATCCTTTACATACAAGATTTTTCAATATCCCGCCTATAATCCTGTCTAATTTTCCACATTCAAAATGTTTCACCCTAAATATCCGTCGACGGCTCTTTAGTTAAAGCTTTTTCGAGCGCACGAAGGCGATATTCGTAGGAAATGCTCGTTGCCGAAAGCGATTCCAGTTTTACATCAAAATTCTTCTGGCACTGAAGCAACAATGTTACATCGTGCTGTAACAGGTCAAGCTGTCTCTGCAAATTAACCCAGCTACCCAAAATCAAAGACGCTAAAAAAACCAACTGAACCAATACAGATACATTTATCTGCCGATTAAACTGCCAGCTTCGTGACTTCTCAAATTTAGTATCATTCATCTTTCTATTGGCTTCCACTCGTTCCTCTATATTTCTCATTACTTCCGGAAGGATCTGTCCTAATGGTACAGGTTCAGAAATACTTTTCTCATCTTTTGTCTCCCGTCTGCCATCTTCCATTTCACGGCTCTGCATAGAAAACGTTCTTATCACCGACCCTAAGCATTACCGCATATTTCCCCGCAGGCAGCGATCCTTCCTGAAGAAAGGACTCAGCAAGATTGACCGCCTGCATCTGCTGGCCGATTTCGACCGGCAACGATCCGGCATCACCTATCTCTACAGCAATGACGTTATATACATTGTAGGAACTTTGGCTCTTCACTTTAATCGCCCAACCAGACTCTCTGGCGCCGGGTGAGGTAACAATAGATAATTCCCGTTCAGCCTGAGTGCCTTCTCTGGCTAACCTTTCCAATAGCTCTCGGCTGCCTGTGTTCTCTTGCTCATTACTCATAACTGTGGTATCCTCTTACGGACGATTTTCAAATTTGTACACTGATTTACAAAATCCATCTGTACCCGCTCTATCCAGCTTGTACTCCGATTATCACTCTTACAAGCCAGCAGGTCTCTGCTCTCAGGGCTGGAAGTCACCTTGTCACCAACTCTATAATCAAAGATCAGGTGCGGTGTCTGAACAGATATTATCTCGATGACCTCAGAGCCAACCTGTGCTCTGTTCCGCACGAATTCATACAAAGCTGCAGAGTCATCCACTTCATCCGGAACACCCAGCGTATCATCGTAGGCATTTGCAAAGATACTATGGCCTGATACCTTGCGATATTTGAATTGACGAGGTAGTGTGATTATATGTTCAACTACAGGAGATGTTGAGCCAACAGGGCCATCCGCTACTACACAATTCAATCTCTCATCACTGACTACTGATGCAGTTATCCTGAACTTCAAAACGCCCTTCAGTGCTGCTATCCAGGTGTTAACATCAAGCCGGTCGCTGCTAAGCCAAATTCCACATTCATCGAGCAGGTTATTGAAAGCATAAAGGTACTGCCACCAATGCAGACCGTTATCGAACGACACCTGCAAATAATAGCCCAGTGACTTGCCCTGCTTGTCAGTGGCCAGGGCCGGCCAAAAGCGCCTGCGACGACATGCAAAATTTCCGCCCCCGAAAACCTTTGTAAAGTCATACGCACTGCCCTGGTTGTATGGAGCGCCGCTATAATCACCTGCTTCATTGAGACACCACTTACGATATACATCCTTAACCTGGTGAAAATCAGAATTCGTCGAAGGAGAAAACTTATCATAGTCGGTATCCTCATCAGCAGTATCCCAGGCATTCACCAGCTCAAAGGTCCCTTCATAAACTTTAAAATCACCTTGGCCTACATACTTATGTGTCACCGGCCAAAAATTTTTCCTGCTGCTCATAGTTACGATATTTGTCTTCGATATACTAAACTGTTCACCGGTACGCTGACAATTTAACTCGACTGCTCTGCCGGCACTATCCTTATAAAACACAATCGCCTGTCCGGGGCCGGTCGGTACAAGCCCGGGAACAAATTTAAATCTTAAGCCAATCCTTCCACAGCAACGATGCAAAGCCTCTGTCAGATTCAATCCGGTCACATCAAGGTCGCGAACTGTTTGGTTCTCGGCCAGTTCCTTAAGTATCTCGATACCTGGCGTCTGCAATTGGCCGCCCGGCAAATATTCACATAGAAGGTAATCAATCACTTCCGCGTAGCTCCAAAGCCTGCCTTGCGATGGCTCTGCACAAAAGGTTGTATAACTCTTGCCGTCAAGTTGTATCGGCTCCGGTTCGGCATTGGCCTTGCCATCAGGATTAAATGCGGTTTCAACGCCAGCCAAAAATAAACTCGTGCCGTCTGAGTTACCCACCCGCTGGCCGTAAACGGTTATGCGTTTCAGTTTCGCGCTAAAATCCTTAGCTAAAATTTCAGCCCTCTCACCGTTGCGAACTATCTTTGTATCGATGCCTTCTATTTCACCAACAAAGAGAGGAAGAGCAAAAGCCGCTGCTCCCGGCGGAATACCATTATAAATTTGCCGAATGTAAACTCGTCCTCCAGTAGCAAGTATATCCTCAATATTTTCCACAGCGACCAAGTCGGCGTTAGCATACGCTGCAGGATTGTAAACCAGCCTGGCCCAGCCAAATTCCGGCCAACCGGAACGCACAATCTCCACTGGCTCAAGAAAAGGGCACAACTTGCCGTCTACAAAAATCGACATAGAAGACGCTGGAAGCACCATTTGCATTTGAGCCGATTGGAAAAAGTCAATCCTGTTAGACATACATAATCTCTCGCTTTTTGTGACTTTCAACTGTCCGATAGTAATCCAAGTCACCAAATTAAAACCATAGTTTCATTCATGTCTCTCATTAAACCGATCGGGCGTTAAGAATGTTGATAACACCGGGACTCGTGGTGTCAAGATAGACCTCCATTGGGGATAATGAAGTGTTTTCTGTCCCATCGGCACCTACCGCTCTTATAGCAAACAAATATTTGCCTTCGCCAAGCATGTCACTTAGGTGAGTGTAAAATTTCCGACCGCAATAGCTAATCGTGGCTATCGGATCTTCATAATCTATTTGTCCTGTACCAGCATCGTAATAAACCTTAAAACACACAGGTGGTGACTGCTGTTCGATGGGGCAATAATACCAGACAAGCAATATTTTATCGCCGTCAACCTGCTCGGCTCTTATCTCGAATACATTGTTGGGCAGCGGCTCCGCCAATTCTCCATTGGAATCTATTGAAACTTTGACCGCGGCAGATAAAGTATGCTCTTCACGACCGCATTCATTCACCCGACGAACAACGTAAAAATAAATAGAATCATTATCGTGTGAAACATAGGTTGGCGGCGAAATTTCAGATGCCGTTGCCTCAGACACGGCCAGTATATTAAAAAAGTCTATCAGGTCCATGCTGGTACCACGATAAAGCATAGAACAACCCGCAACACGAGGCCAAAAATCCCCACCAGTTAAGCTCATCCCAAACTTGACACCATTTTGTGACTCACCTTCGTATAAACTATCAAAAAACTTAGCATCCATTGTCAAGCAATCCCAGGTTCACGGTCCAGCGCGTTTTCACTGTCGGTAATGTTCAACTCCAGAATCGTATTGCCGGAAGAATCCTTGATTTCCATATCACCCGTGTTCTTGTTCTGACTCATTTTATTTACCAGTCGCATCAGAGCATAAAAATCCAGCCGAACTTCGATAGGTATATATCGCTCAGCATTAGCCAAGTTGTTATTTCCATTTTTGTCGGCGTCTACAACCCCAACAAGGTCGCCTGAATCAAACGGTACCGTTCCATACGCAACGCTAAATTTGTACCAGCCTCCACCAATCTCGCTCACTGCCGGAGCACTACTGGACTTGTCGGTACCTGACAATGTCTTCAAGCTTTCAAAATCCATTTGGGCCGCTGAGCCAGTCAGTGGCTCTCCGTCATTGGAAACATAAAAAGGTATTTCGATCGCCGTATTTGCCATTGTTTAACTCCTATTTCATGATTTGCAGTCTGCCAAGATTCGTCGCTTTTGACCGCCTTGGGAACTGGTATTTCTGTAAAATAGCTCCCATCTCAGTTTCATTTTCAGCTATATCAGGTTTACCTCCCCGCAATACATTTGGATTCCGAGGTCTGAAATCACCATTATCCGCATCTACGAATTGTGGACTCTGTTCAATACTATGCTCCGGCAAACCAGTACCACCCCAACGGTCTGAAGCCACCGGTGCTCCACCAATCGCCCAGGCACAGCTATAGTCGCTGTAGATAATAGAACCTTTTGTCCGCTTGATGATCTTGCCTGTTGAGGAAGTATGCAAAACGAATATGTTGTTGTATTGAATCAGCTTGGCCCCGTCATCGTTTAGTTCTACGCACCGATCGATATTATAAAATGTGCTATTTTTAACAAGAATAAGAGTTGTGGGATAACTGCCAATGATCCCGGCACTGTAACCAGCTGTTTTACGTAGTATACAACCGTCGAGTATAAACTGACCACTACAATAAGCATTTATAAGATGGGTCGTTGTAATGCCGACAAATTCAACTTTCTTTGCGGTGACATATCGAGCCTGATAAATATAAACCGCCCAACTCTCCGAAGAGCTGTAGCATCCCCCTTTTATATATATCATGTAGGCATTCCAATTGCCGGCATATATCCCATGCTTGCAGCCGGATGATTTACAATAAATAAATGAGAATCCTTTAGATGCTACATTAGCCTCAATTGAAAATCCGTTATAATTAGTACCGGCATCCTTAGCATAGATGTGCCTAAACTCTATGTTACTTACATTGTTGATATAAAACACGTGACAGGATTGGCCATTCCCATCGAACGCAATGTATGAGTCGTCGGCAAGCTCTACACCATCACCGTCAATGCCTACTATGCGTTTCCATATACCCGCATCGCCATTTCCCCCTCCAGCATCAACATCTATCTGGTCTCCTGTTCCTGAAAATGTCTTAGGCTTGTTTGTGAGGATATTAACACTTTTGTAGGAGCCCTGGTCTGCTGCTGTATTATCCAAAGAATTCTGTAATGTGCTGAAAGCTCCTCCGACTTTCACATCACAACTATCATTCACAGTATAAGGGCATTCAATCTCAATGGTATTAGCAGTCAATTGAGCTGCGTTTACCCTGTATCGACCATCCGAATAAGTATCAGAAAAATTTACATTAGCAATAAGTCCTGCGATCACGTTGGTGAAAGCACCTGTTTTCGTAATTAAAAGTTTGCCGGCAGAACTTTGCGTAACAGTACAAGCCGTTGCAGAACCGTTCCATGCGGACGGTGCGGAAACCGGCTCCCCATTTGTCCCCATCACATCCGAAAGAGACAAACTTGGAGCTTTCAAATCACCCCATACATCTTTGGTACACCCGCCGCCGGCATTGGCATCACCGGCCTTTGTGCCTCTTCCACCGACAAAAATAACAGATTCATTAGTCGACCAAATCATTCCCATTTCACGGTTTACCTTTCAGCCATAGTTTTATAAATGGTTTGCTTCCTTCTCTGTCGCTCTCGGCCACCCAACCCGGAAAGTTTGTATCAAGATAAATCTTGAATTGATCCTGCAGGGCCTGCAGTTCACATTCATCATCCCGATTCTGTAACACCACAAAGATGCCTTCTTTCATATTCTCAAGAAAAGTGGTGCTCCCGGGTCTTTCGCCAAGCAAAGTCGTCACCTCAATAAAACTTAGTGATTGCACCTGCTCGACGGTGTAGTTTTCATCAAGGGCTATTAGCTTTAGCTTTTGGTATAGCGGATGATTCTTCATTTCTCTGCTCTTATACTTCCTCTGTCCAGGTTCCATTCTTGGTAACAGTCGTCCAATCGCCGTTCGAGTCCGCAACAAGTGTTAAACACTCACCAACCGCATCTGCTGCCTTGTATTTGCCGGATGTCTGACCACTGTCGTCCCTAATGGCCGCAGCGGCAGGGTCAACCCGAAGTTCCTGCGTCGCTTGGACTGCGAAGGTGAATATCGTACCCTCTGGAGCTGATGCCGGCAACGTAAGCGTAACCGTAGAAGTCGCACCAAGATTCGTGTGAACACTGCCGGATTCCTCCACTGTCAGTGTATCATCAGCAGTGTGTGCCTCAATCGTCTTTTTCACACCACCTGCCCCATACGGCATCACAAAATTATGACCCACACGACAATCGGTTATCGATCCGATGTCTCCACTCGACGTGCTTACTATCGCCAGGCGAATATGAGGCGTGGTAGTCATATCAGGGAAGCTGCTGTATTCATTGGTGACAAGACTACCCGCCGAATCCAGATGCACATATATACTTGCTTTATCATCTGCCAGTGTATTGCCCGATGAGCCATCATAGTTTACCAGCCCTGTGCCCAGCCAGAATTTGCCCTCTTTGACACCAATATCCAGTCCGCCCTCATCATAAACCCGTAAATCGTTAGCCCGTCGTACAGCAAGCAACAATCTATACAGTAATTTCCTAAACTGCAGATAATATGGAGATGTGCCTGTAGGAATATATTCAACACCGCTCTCACTGTCAGATTGTATGTTTAATAATTCATTATCAGATGGATACACTTCACTCATAATGCTCTCCTTGCTATCCTCTTACGAGACACCCAACACTAATTGATTCGTCTGTTTATCGAACGAAAATATGTTCATCTTCTCAGCAGGCCTTGCTGCTGATGTCAACATGACTTGGTCCGTCTCGATGCTGTCGCTTTCATTGCCCAATCCATCAGTGACCTTGACGGCAAATCTGTAAACACCGGTACCAATCACCGGGCTTGTCCACTCTAATGAATCAGCATCAAGACCAAACTGGCCTTGGCCAAATACGCCCCTTCCAAAACCTACGGCCGCCGCCGAGTCATAACCAAAATCACCTACAGCAAAACAGTTCATACCAAAACCTGCTTTATCCTGGCGGGCAGGCCAGATTCTTATCGGAGATTCGTTGAGCACCTTGTCATAGTCAATTTCGCCCGTACCATTATCAAAATAAACCTGAGCAATTGCACCAACCGGCAATCTCTGACCACGCAGCATACTTATCCTAACCCGGCCGCTCGGTCCCACTGGCGATCCAATCTCACTGCTAAAATCGATCCCTGCCTGCTCGGCCTCGACGGCAAAAACCTCAATCCGGACCGGTGACTCTAAAGAGGTGGGCATCTGAACAATCATTTGCCTTTGCTGACTGTCAATTGTCGCTCCTCCATATTGGCCGTTGACATATACCTGATAAAACTTATCTTCCCAGACCGACCGCCACTTTACCAAAACTGTCCGTGGACTACCAACGGACTCACCATCAGCCCAAATGCCACAGGGCAACTCGAATGCCCTTACGTTTCCTATTCCGCTACCGATAAGCGCCATTATTGCCTCACCTTTAACTGCGTATAAACAATCTCATAATCGATCGCTACACCACCGCCGCCCGCTCGCTCTTTGCTCACCTTGAAAACGTCCATCCGCAAATCGTTAAACTCTTCACCTCCGTCTGTGATTAGCGTATGTGTATTTCCATCTATAAAAGCCGAAATCTCGCTGATCCTCTCGTTCATTTGCGCTCGGCTTTTCGCCCGTAGCACACCCCTCTGCTTTATCTCCTTGCCACGTCCGCCTAAATCAATACTGAGTATACCATCCAGTCCTGGCATCGCTCTCTCTATCGAATCGCGGCTAATACTGCCCATTTCAATCTCCAACTGCTGACTGCCAAACAAACTCTGCCCGTCCAAAGCGACGCTCATTTGCTTTCCTTTCGATCACTAATCCCGGACCAACCTTACAAACGCTCCCACTCTGGTGACATCAGACACTTGATCTGAGCCAACGTCAATATTGAGCCGACACCTCTCTTTTGCCCTCTCGAAAAGTTTCTGATAGTGAAAACTCTTCTTCCAGAAATTCTCATCTTCGGCCTTACTGGCTAACATCGCATATACATTTGAGATGACCCCAAAGACCGATACCCTTCTCAATACATCTGTATCCAGAACATCACCGGCCTCATAGATGCTTGCAGGATTGCCCGGCTTAATACCAAAGTGCTCTGTCAAACGAAAGCCAATTTCTCCGGCCTGTGGTAAGAACGTGCTGATGCGGTAGGAAATACCCGTAGCAGACGGTGGTGCTATTGCAGCATCAGCTGAATCTGACCTTATCACCGAAACGCTAAGTTGTGTCGCCGAATCCAAAGACACAATCTCATACGCTCCATCCAGTGTACCATCTCCAGTATGCATATATATAACTCCGCCAGCTGAGACCTGCGCACCTACAAAATCTGCCCCACTTGCGGTAAATGTCGTCCCGCTAAGCGTCCCGCCTGTCCCTGCCGCCGATACCTGCCCTGAGAGGTGTAGTTCTCCGAACAGCACCGGCTCGTACTTCAAAATGTCCACATCGCTTGAAAAACTAACCATGCTCTTTAGCCCCTTTCTCATGTAACCGGGCCGGTTAGGTGCCCGAAGAATTGTTTCTCCTCCGGGCACCCACAATGGACGCTCTGAAATGCCAGGATTGCGTCCGATGTAGACCCATACCGTTTAGCTGACATTTAGATCGCGAATAAGTCCGTGCGCCATCTCGTTCTTGAACTCCAGGGTATATTCGCCAATCAACTCGCCGCACTCATAGTCACCGCTGCTCGCCAATGGTTTGAAATGAAAATTCCGTCCCGCCAAAGGCAACACGCTAAGCCTCGATGAATCCAGGAACAAAACCCCGTCCTGCGGTATCCATCTTGAAGTAACAATTCTGCAGACGCCAAAATCGCTCTCGTAAACACTAACCATATTAGTGAAAATCGTATCGTTCGCCGCATAGGTTCGACTGCCGGCACAGAACTCATTTATCTTTCGCTTCTGAAAACCACCCACTACAATTAAGTCCACATTCCCGTTGCTATTCTCCCATATCTTCCTGAGCACGTAATTGACCTTGGCTTCATCAAGGCCGGTACCGCTTGGAAAACCGCTATCGCCTGTATGAAAAACATTCGTTGAAATGTGCTGAATAATCCCATTCACCGACCTCCTTACCGAGCTGCTGCCTTCAGGATTGCCGGTCGGCTGTCCACCGTTGATAACCGTATTTTCCAGATCGCGAATCAACTCACGCAACCGTTCCTGCTTCTGAAAATCCAACTCATCAGCCAGACCCAATTGGCTCGCAGCAATGTCGGTTCCGCTCACTTCAACTGCAGCGGTAAATATCTGGGTGTAATTCCCACATCTGACACGATTAGTAAACCTCACATCGGGCTTGTTGTCACCTTCAAGAGCTGCATTTCCCAGAATGTTAATCACCTGATTATCGGCCAAATCCTCCGACGTAGTACCCGCATAACCGCGAACCACAGTCAGCGTATCGCCGTTGATACCGGTGACAAGCATCAGTTCCTCCGATCCTTCTACCTGAATCTGGTCGCCCACACGGAACCTGCTGCCGTTGTCTACGTCAAAGTCCGTATCCGCAGCCGGATCAGTAAAGGTGCTGTCGTTGACCGCATCCCTGTTAGGCAATAGTTCATCTTCGAGCCATTCATGGTGTGTGCTCGTTGCCTCTCTCATCGGATCCCCCAAGGCATCCAGCAAGGGTGTTTCATATGGCGAGATTATCCCGATCAAATCCGATACGTCTTCGGCCAACTCCGGCAATGTTGTACCTGCTGAATAAGTTGCTTTTCCTGTAAAAGCCATTTAATGCTCTCCTTTCCTTTCGTTTACAACCAGCTTAGTAGCTGCTTATTCTATCCAATCAAATAAAATTCCTTCGCATTTTCAGATACTCCTGTAAATCTGTTCGGCTGCCGGTCGTTGCCGCCTTCTTTGCAGCTCTCTCAAGAACTGTATGGCTGCCTTCCGTTCGCTCCTTAGCCCCCGCAGTCTTTGTCGCCGTCACAGCCCTGCCGACACCTGCAAACAGATATTGTTTTTCCTTTTTCAACTGCCTTATAACATTATCAATATCCGCTTCGGCTTCTCCTTCCACTCTGGCCCTGGCAATCAACACAGCTGTCTCCAGATCCACAGCCCCGGCAGCAGCTAATTCACGCACAAGTTTCTGTTCGACTTGGATGCTTTTTAGCTGTTCAGCCGTCTTTTCGACCTCTGCTTTTGCCTCGGCTAATTGCTCAGCCAGAGATTCGATTTTTTTCTCGGCACTCTGTGCCCTCTTCCGATAACGGATGGATTCGGACACCGGAACAAATTTCAAGTTGTCATCGTCTCCGTGCCCTGCTGTGTCTGCTGACACAATATCCTGCGCCTCACTTGAAATCATAAGACCTCCTGATTAGAGTTTCCTCTCTCATTCGTGGTATCGTAACCTAATTCTCTGAGCACCTGCTCAGTGGGAACGCCTAATTCTTTTTTGATTTGCGCCTCTTTTAGTTTCTCCGTCATATTCTCGGGTAGTGGACTGGGGAAAATAATATCGATCTCTCTGTCCGCCTTGCTGGTTTTGTAGATGTTGGCCCTGTCGAGCATTGCCAGAATCATCTGTGCAATTTTTTTCAGACCTTCGGTATAAGTAAATCTCTTTCGTTCATTCTTCGAGAGCATCCCCATGAACGTCAGTCTTAGGGCCACCGCACTGGTAAGATTGCCAAGTTTATTCTTCAAAACACCGGCCACCACCGGCGAGACCCCACTCGCCTTATCCATCGCCTCTCTAATCTCGGCAATATGCAAATCCTCGCTCGGCGTAGCTGCGTCTCCCCCGAATTCTTCAATAGCCGCCTCCGGATTGTCGGTGTACCACATCCTGCCCGGCGACACCGGTCTGTCCTCAAAGCCCTCTATCCCCTTGCCAAGATACATCTTAAACGACTGGAACGTAATCCTGCTCGCCCTGTCACTCAATCTGGTATTAAGCTCATCCTGAAGTGGTATCAGTGACTCGACATCGCTTAGGCCCTCATAGTAGTACGGTTGAGCAATATTTTGGATATGCACTACCGGCAAAAATCTCCAAGGCAATCTGCTTTCTGCAACAAGCTGTTTATCCTCATACCTCTGCCAGGCTAAGGCCGAAGTTATCTCCGTCACCGCAACCACTTGCCGGCTATCGCTTCCCCTTCTGCTCGGTGAAAGCAGTTTCGCGAGAAAGTTGTTTTTCCTGCTCAGGGCGTTTCGCTTCTGGTAAAAGTGCTGCACGTAATATCTGATTTTTTTATAGTCGTTCTCTTCCAGAACAGGCAGTGCTCTCGGTGCTTCAATCAGTTCCAGGTCGATTGTCCGTGCCAATTGCAGCACATCTGTAAATGAAGGAGGTTGGGAGGAGGAGGAAATGCTTTCTAAGATCTCGTCGCTGGGCCTGACGAGACAATCGACGAAACCATAAACACTTCCGAGCACCGCCATATCCTGAAAAAATCCGACAGCGCCGTTAGCCTCAAAAACCGCCTTCAATATGCACTCTATTTTCGCTCGTTTTTGGCTAATCGGCGATTTGGATACAAAAGTAACTGGTTTTCCGAACAAAAAATCGACCGCCGCGTTGATTCGCCATGCGATATCATTTTCAATCACCACTTCTTTTCGCTGTACTTCGCGTACTCGCCGCCCACCGAAAACGCCTGTGCTCGCCGACTGTACGAATCCGGTTATCCTGGGAGGCAGCCCATACTCCTGCGCCTGTGCATAGCACCGCCCGTTCATTGGTTCACTACGGCCGCCTGCACTGATTACATCCTGCATGTTGTTTGCGTAATATTCCCAAAGCTTCGAAAAGTGTGTTCGAATATCTATCGAGCGTTCATCAACGAGCCACTCGACGTAATCGGCCCCGAACTGTTCATCCTCAAAGATACTAAGGTCAAATCCCATAACTAAATCCCATCAATTCACAACTTGCCAAAAAGCAACGTCTCTCTATAAATGCACGAATGTGCGCTTTTGATACGAAAATTGGAGTGTTTTTTGATAGCCGGTTCTTTCTAAACCTATGTGGAATAAGGAGTAAAAATTTTTTTATTTTTTCCCGTTTTTCCCTTTAGGTATGTGCGCCTTTGATTGATTTTTTGCAAAATTCTTACCCATTTTAACACGCAAAATGACTCTCTCAAGGATCCTATATCTGCTTTTGATCAAAACTCGGGCGTCTCCCTTACATAATGGGATTGATGTTAAATACTATAAACAGAGGTTAAATATACTCCTAAACTGATTGCCCTCGATAGTGCTGGCTGCCTATTTTATTCAACGAAGATGATTCGAATAATTTTTTCCGCACAAATAGTCTCGACAAGTATAAAAAACATAAAATCTGAGCAATAAAGGGGATTTGAACTAATGATTAAGCGCTATTATGCACACATCGCCATCTATATAATGTTAGGGGTGACGGTGTACACCTGCACGGCAGATGCTAAACTTCCCACACTCGCCGTGTCGAACAGCTTCGGTGTCAACACACATTGCAGAGGCCAACCGCGGGACCTGGTTTCAATCGCTGATACAGGATTTAAGTTCATCAAAATGGACCAGACATGGGAATCTGTGGAGAGAGAAAAAGGGGTTTACGATTTTGAGAAAGCCGGTTATTACGACCTGACAATAAGGATGCTCAAAACAAGGTGTACGCATCCTGTATATCTCGATTATAGCAATCGACTTTATGAGTCAGACAGGTCCGTCCGTACTCAGCAGGAATGTAGGGCGTTCGCCGCCTTCGCCGACTCCGCAAGCTAATGAAACTCTACACACCCGATCGCAAACATATCCCAATAATCTCCGGCGAATGGGGTTACTTAAACATCAATTGGGATAAAGACCCGCCTTTCCAACGAGCAGCAGGCTCAATACCTTGCTAGGTAGTTTTTAGTCAATTCATACCAGAAAATCCCCGTCAGCTTCTGTTATGACTGGAAAACCGACGGCACAAATCCAAGCGAAAGAGAGCACCGTTTTGGAACCGTAATGCACGATCCAAAACCCAAGCCTGCCTACATTGCAACAGAGACTTTATCCTCCGCCCTGAATGGATTCTTTATTGACAAAAGACTCGACTTGGGCAACGAAGAAGACTTCGCTTTCAAGCTGACTAAAGAAAAAGCTAAGGCGATAGCAATTTGGACAACAGGTAAAGAACATAAGATAGCTTTATCATTTGAAGCAGGTCAACTCAGGATCATCCACTTTCTGGGTAATGAAGAAAAAAGGGCGTCTTCTGTCATTAAAAATGGTGTTCACGAGCTGACTATCTCGCAAAATCTGCAATATCTGCTCATAAAAGGTGAATAGCTAATCCCACTTTGTCTAACTTGGCAAGTTAAACATAATCAGCCAATTTCTTCTCTCTGCAGGAGTTCAATAATCTCAGCTCTCGTAGGCAGAGTTTCTATCGAGCCGAATTTCGTACAGGCCAAAGCGCCCGCCGCAGAAGCGAATTTAACCGCTCCTCTCACATCGTCCTTGACGGCACAATAAGCAGCCAACGCCCCGGCAAAAGCGTCCCCTCTGCATGTCTGATCAACAAGCTCCACCTCAAAAGCCGGTATGTGGTCAGCGCTACTCCTATCGACAACCATACAGCCGCGCTTACCCATGGTGATGACAGCATACTTGACCCCACGGGCAACTAAATCGCTGCCAATCAGCTTGGCTGTTCGGATACCGGCATCGGATTGATCGGTGATATCAGCTGCCTCGTAAAGATTTGGGATAAGGATATCGGCTGAGAAATAGTCAATCGGCAAGTCACCGCTTGTCTGGTTCGTTTGCTCAATGGGCCTCGCAGGATTGAGAATTATCTTCGTGTTGTGCAGCTTGGCACAGCGAATCGCCGTCACAATCGCTCTATGAGGTAACCTGCCATGAACTAAACAAACATCGGCCTCTGAAATAATCTTTTCAGCTTCGTCGATTTCCTTTGAACGTAAGGCACTGTTAGCACCTGTGTACACACAACTGGCGTTCTCTCCTTCGGAATTTACCAGCGTTACAATGATGCCCGTGTTCTTGGCTTCAGCACTATAAACGTAGTTGGTATTGACATTAAACTCTGTCAGAGTCTCTTTGGCCATCTGGGCAAAAGCATCACCGCCGACCTTGCTGATTAGGTAGACCGCACAACCGCACAAGGCCGCTTCCATGGCTTGGTTGGGCCCTGGGCCGGTCGTCGTATATGAGAGGGCAGAGCCGTCGACGCTTCGTCCTGGTGCCGGGACTTGGTGGCATTTTATTGCCATATCGACATACGTGCCACCAACCACAACTATTTGAGGAATCCTTTCTGGCATCTTTACTCAAACATTCCTTTCATAGATTAAGTATAGCCCGCCAGAAGCTAAATGCAATATTTTTTCTACGACAAATTCTACGCGATTTCTTTGTGTCCATGGACTAAAATGGTATGCTTAATCGGCTGTTTCTGCTTAATCATGCGTATCGGATATCCGAAACTTGAACTTTTTTTGTGTGAACTAATACTTAGGTGATAAAGAGGAACTATTATCAGTATTATTAACCGTGGTTAAATTGTTACATTACTTGTGGAGCAGACCCTAAGGGATTATACAGTAATGAGTTAGGAGAAACACAGAATTGTATTTCCACGTGGTAAATTGGTTGGATAGTTTTAAGTGCCGTCGGTCGGAATAGATTGGTAAAACAATGTGACGGTTCTGTATTCGGATGTTGAGGAAAACAACATGTTTGTTCACGGAGTTGTCACACGGGCGAACAAAACAATGAGGATTTAGTTCTTGATTTTCCTGTATTAATGGGTAAGCTGTCTACAATTATGGTCGTCTACAGGAAGGTGATATTAGGTAGGTGGGCAGTTATTGAAAGGTACCGCTGGGTTCGTCAGTGTTGTATTAGTTGATAATACCGCATAGATTATTTGCCTTGTAGGCATCGCGCGGGCCTTTACGGGTAGGTAGTTGTAGGCGTGAAACAGCTGAACCGATAGTACTAAGAATCGGCGCGGTGGAAACGCAGGCTTTTGATGGAAAAAAGGACGTCAGGTAAAAAAGTGGAGATATAAAGAATGAAAGAATCGACTGCGAAGCTCTTTGTCGGCCTTGATGTTGGCAGCAGTTCTGTACATTATGTGGTTATTGGTGAAGACAAGAAAATAAAATACTCGCCCAAACCGATAATGCACTTTGCCGATCCAATTGGAGCAATAAAAGAGGCATGGGCGGACATAACGCAGAGATTCAGCGAAGACGGGATAAAAAACATATCGTTTACCGGCAGTAATGCTAAGTCTTTCCCAGGCGTTATGAAGGATCTGCCTTATGAATATGATAGTGTGACTGTTCCGAAAGGAGCAGGATTAGTTAGCCCGGAGGCACAATTTATATTCCACATAGGCGCAAAAGACGCATACTTTTTTAATGTGAAGAAGATAAACCACAAAAAGGTTATTCAGGAATGGAGAACTGGAACTAAATGTGGAGGTGGCTCCGGGATATTAATAGAGAAACAATGCAGAAGGTTGTTTGAAGGAGAAATTCCAAGCCCCGAACCTGAAGTAATCCATGTAGTAAAGGATCAGGTCGAAGGGCAAAATCCCAAAATAAAAAATAGACATAAAATACAGGAGAGGCTGGAAAAAATCTTCTCTGCCGCGGAGAAAGAGGCCGAAAGCTCAAGAGAACCGAGCGAGTTCTTGGCCAGGTGCGGTGTTGTTATTCAGTCTGATTTAATTCACAAGCAGAACGAAGGTGCAAAAAGAGAGGATAATTTGGCGGGGCTTTTCAAAACAGTGGCAAGGAATTACAAAATCGACGTCCTTGGAACAAGAGATTTTCGTCATCATAAATCTAAAACCGCGATAGCCACTGGATGTGTTTTCAGCAACGATCTTATCAGAAGAAACTTGGAGGAATCACTTGGTATTGCTATAAATCGGCCCCAGCATTATCATAATATCGCCGCAATAGGGGCAGCGCTGAAGGGAATGGAAGAAAACGACAGTTTTACTTTTGATCTCGAGGAGCTTGGAAAAGTTGCCGAGCATAGTCGGGGAAAAAGACAATTTGCCTTACCTCTATCTGATTGTCTTAATAAGGTAAACCATCAATCGAGAGATGTAGCGGAAGAGATAGAAAAGGGAACGGAAGTAGTACTGGGAATAGACGGTGGAAGCACTACAACAAAGGGGGCTTTAGTCGATTTAAAGGGTCAACTTCATGACAAAATCTACATCAAAACTCATGGCAATCCGGAAGAGTCGTTAAAACGCGTTATTAAATACTTAAGCAGACACAAGGAAAACGTGATTGTTAGGGGAGTTGGCGCTACTGGTTCTGCGAGGAAGCTGTATCAGAAGATTTTAATTAGCAAGAAAAAATCTGAAGAGATAACTAGGAAAGGGATGGAACTTGCAGATAGAATAACTGATGAAATTACATGTCATGCTCTTGGCGTTAAACACTATGATTCTGAGATAGATACTATTTTTGAAATAGGCGGCCAGGATATGAAATTCACCGCATCTTCCAACGGCGTGGTTAAAGAGGCGAAGATGAATTATAGTTGTCAGGCTGGTTCTGGCCAGACATTGGAAAACATGGCTGATATTATAGACTTGAATGTAGAAAATTCTTTACAGGAGTATGCCTTAAAGGCTGAGCGGATACCGGTAATTGATGCAACGTGCGGCGTTTTCATGGAAATGGATGAAAACAGGTTGATCGCTGAAGGTTTCAGTAAAGAGGAAATTGCTGCTGCGATAATAAGAGGAACGGCGGAGAGCTATTATTATAAATTTGTAGGCGGCTCGCAGCATGTCGGGAAGAAATGCTCTGCTCAGGGCGGACCGCCCTTAGGAAAGGCTTTTCTTGCTGCGCTTGCGCAAGTAACGGAGAAACAAATTGAGGCTTTTCCTCACAGAGAAATGTTCGGAGCGTGGGGCCAGGCATTGGATATCATTGAGAATATAAAACAAGTGGAGAAACAAAAGAAGAAGTGTGAGTCTGCCTTCAGAGGTTGGGGCTTAGTGGACATGTCTTTTGAGAAAGAGAAAATTTCCTGTCGAGAGCTGTTTGAAGAAAAATCTTGCGGCGTTAGGGACTGTCAACTGGAGATTTTTTCCATCGAGGACGACAGAATCATCACGGGCGGATTCTGTCCCAAAGGAGATTCTGAATCGGCAGGTAAACCAAAAACAAACTATGTGGAAAAGTATCACAGAATATATGAGAAACATTTCAAAAGACAGGGGAGCTTGTTAGAGGAAAACTTTTCTGTGGAAACAGGCAAAAAAATAATAAAAACTGTGGGCATTAAAAGAAGCACTGCGACGCTCGGTGAGAAAGGCATTTGGAGTGCCGCGTTATTCAAAAAGCTCGGTTTTCATCCTGTAGTATCACCTAAAAGCAACAAAGAGATAGCAAAAATAGGCGTTGACAACTCAAGAACAGACTTTTGTATAGCAAGAAAGTTGGTCACGGGACATGTGGCGATATTAAATGAAAACTCGAAGATAGACTACTTGTTTAATCCGAGTTTCATTGAGCTTAGAATGGATCACCCTCCTGATTTGAAGTATTGTATTTATACGGAATCGGAAGGTTATATCTTAAATGATGTTCTTTCTCTCGACGAAGATAAACAAATCAATCCTATTTTGCATTTTGGGGACGAAAATCTCCTTGTTCATTCTCTTCGTGAAGAGTTTAAGCGACTAAAACTCAGATTCTCGGATAGAGAGATTAGAGATGCACTGAGATATGCAGACAAAGCGGAGGAGGAATTCAAAAGCCAGCTATATCGAGAAGGCGATAAGTTTCTTAAAAGAATTGAAGAAGGTAATGAAAAGGCCTATGTGGGTATCGGGCGCGACTATGTTTTGTTAGACCCGGAAGCAAGCTCGAACTCGGGCGTCATGTTTTCACAAGTTAGGGGATTGCACTATATTCCACAGATTTTCTTGGAACATAGATTTGAACATATCCCTATTGATTGTGTGGCTGAAAACGAATTCTGGGTGCAGAGCGTCAAGATTCTGAAGGCTAACTTATATGTCGCTGGCCATCCAAATCTGTTCCCTATAAGGATGATGAATTTTGCCTGTGGGCCTGATAGTTTAAAAGTCTACCAGGAAGAACAGATTCAGGATACTGCGGGAAAACCCTTACTTACGTTACTAACTGATGCCCAGACCAATAATGCGCCCTTCATAACAAGAACCGAAGCCCACGAAAGAGTTGTAAACCAAACGAAAGCAGAAAAAGTAAGAATAGAGAGTTTAAGGCCAGGTAAATATTCCACGGACAATAATGACCAGAGAATCTGGCTTATACCTTACATGGGGGACGCCGCCCACGTTGCGGTCTCAGCACTCAGGCACTTTGGAATCGATGGCAAAGTCTTACCAACGAATACACAGAGAGGATATGAAATAGCCAGAAAACATATCCACACCGAAGTATGCCATCCCCTGAAAGGCGTTGTTGGAGATGCCCTTGGCTTTTTGAGTGAGCAGATTGAAAAGAAAGGCAGGAAATACGTAGAAGATAACTACCTCGTTATGCTGCCTACGACGAGCGGCCCCTGCAGATTTGGAAAATATGTGGAATCACTGCGAATATTTATGGACCGCGAAGGTCTGCAGAAAATCCCGATTGCGGGACCTTCCTCAGAAAACGACTATTTCGATATACCCGTAACCGATAAGGCGGGAGCATCGAACAAACTCAAGGTTCAGCAGGTTCTTTTCAAGGGGATTAACGCCTCAGATCTGTTGGAAGATATAACCCTGAGATATCGGCCCTATGCTGAAGATAAACAGGAAATTAATGACTTAAAAGAAAAAAGGCTCCACGTATTAGGTGAAGTTGTTGAAAATGGGGCGGTCACCGCGGATCTGATAGAGTGGGGCAAACAGACTATATCACGATTTAAACAGACAAAACTACGATATCAGGACAGATTCCCACTTGTTCTTTACATTGGCGAGATATATATGAGGCAGCACGATCCTTATACTAATTTCGTTATTCGGAAATTGGAGGAAAAACAACTGGAAATGGTTAGGGATCCTATCACCGATTGGCTGCTGTACGTAAATCAGATGAACCGAAGAAACTCGAGAAGAGATATAAAGCTGGCTGTTAAAAGCTGGGATTTGTCCGTGGCTTGGAACGAAACCAGAAAACTCTACAATTCGTTCCTAAAAGGAACGTACATGTCACGCATAGCTGACAAAATTGCTCAGCCGTTTCATGAAGTTCTCAAGGGCAGGCACTGCCTTCCTGAGCCCATGGAGATCATCGAAACTTTGGAAAAGAACCACAAGTTCCACGGCAATATTGAAGGCGAATCCCCATTAAGCACAGGAATTACCTATTACTTTATGAACGACTTGATAAAGCCTAAGGGCGATGCTTACATTTCGGGGATATTTCACGTCGGGCCCTTCACATGCATGCAAGAGGGAGTTGCAACGGCCAAAATAGAGGCAATGGCGAAAGAACTGAGAAAAAGCAAATCAGACTTGGTGTTTCCGATTATCCACGCTTTCTTTGGTGATTCGCCCAATCCGAACCTGGATGCAGAGATAGCAGTCTTCACCGAGCAGTGCTATCAGAAAAAAGGGATGTTGAAAGAAAAGTATGGTCGCCGGCTGAGCAACGATGCAAGGAACCATTCAACTTCGAAGAATTCGCCATGTCAAATTGTGGATGTCAAAAGTAAGAAACGGTTTCCCCATGCTTATGAGAAAGTGGATTAACTTGGCGGCGGTGGTCTTGATGTGCCTATGGCTAACCTTGGCTCATCAAACGCTCAGTCTTGCCTCGAATGGGCCATTGCGTGTCAGGAGGGTGTCTGTACCAAACAAGATTCCTAAGCGACTCAGACGCTCAGAGAGCTTCTTTGGTTTGCATTTTGACCTGCATGCAAGAGATACAGATGATCGCATAGGCGAGAATGTAACCCGAAAAATGGTCGAAAATATCATCGAGAAAGTCAAACCTGATTACATCCAGTGCGATTGTAAAGGCCACCCGGGCATATCAAGCTATCCAACGAAAGTGGGCAACCCGGCACCAGGATTTGTCAGGGACCCCTTAAGAATATGGCGGGATGTCACAGCTCGGAGAGGTGTTGCTTTGTATATGCACTACTCAGGCGTCTGGGATAGTGCCGCCGTGAAGCATAATCCCGAGTGGGCACGTGTTGACGAGAATGGAAACGTGGATTGGAGACTTACTTCGGTTTTTGCTCCTTATGTTGACAAATTGCTGATTCCACAACTAAAAGAGCTCCGTGACAATTATGATGTTGATGGAGTATGGGTTGACGGCGAATGTTGGGCCGTAGCGCACGACTATTCGAAAGCTACAAGCCAGGCGTTTCAAAAGAAAATAGGCATCAAAGAGCTACCTCGAAAAGCCACAGATCCCCGTTATTCTCAATTCACGGAGTTATGTCGCCAGGGTTTTCGCCGTTACTTCAAGCATTATGTAACTGAACTGCACAAGCACGACCTGGAATTTCAGATTTGCAGCAACTGGGCATACAGCTCTTTTATGCCCGAACCTGTGACGGTTGATGTTGATTTTCTCTCGGGCGACTTCAGCCCAAACGACGGCATCAATTCCGCTCGGTTTGAAGCACGCTGCCTAAGGGGCCAGGGAAAGCCTTGGGACCTTATGTCGTGGAGCTTCTATCGCACGCCGGATGCCACTCACAGCACTAAGTCCGCACTGCAATTGCAGCAGGAAGCAGCGGTGGTTTTGGCCTTGGGAGGAGGCTATCAGGCTTATTTTAAGCAGAAGAGAGATTGTTCCATTTACGACTGGCAGGTGAATATAATGAGCGAGCTGGCGAAGTTTTGCCGGGCCCGTCAGAAATATTGCCACCGTGCCGAACCGGTTCCGCAAATTGCCCTCATTTACTCAGGCAAAGCCATTTATAGAGGCAGTACTAAGCTTTTCGGGTCATGGGGAGACTTAACACTTCCTTTCAAAGGAGTTCTGAACGGTTTATTGAATTCACAGTATTCTGTTGAGGTGCTTATGGAACATCACCTTGCTGGTAGAATGCACGAATACCCCCTGATTATCCTGCCTGAGTGGGATTACCTGCCTGAGGATTTTAGAAGCGAACTCATTGCCTATGTGAAAAAAGGAGGCAATCTTCTGATAATAGGCCCAAAAGCTGCGGCTTTGTTTAAAGAGCACTTAGGCGTAACTTTTGAAGGTAAGCCCGAGGAAAAGAGCCAATGGCTTGAGTGCAATGGTCACTTAGCCGGCTTCAGAGCCTTAGTTCAATCAGCAAAGCCCGGCACGAAAGCTAAAATGTTTGGAAAACTTTTTTCTGCAAATGAAGTTAATGACGATTTTCAACCCGCCGCGTCCATTACCACATTCGGAAAAGGAAGAATCGCAGCCACATATTTCGATTTTGGATGGCGATACTACAACGCCGGAACTGCTGTTTTTAGGGATTTTTTGAATACTCTTGTTCGTCAATTGTTCCCCGCTCCGGTTGTAGAAATAGCTGGCTCGCATTACATCGATGTGACGGTGAATCGGATTGAGGGAAAGCTGGCGGTAAATCTTGTTAATACTTCTGGCCCGCATGCGGATAAAAATATTTACGTCTTTGATGACGTTCCCCAGGTTGGCCCCCTGAGGGTGAAAATTCGCAGCAATAAAAAGCCGCAAAAAGTAACTATCGAACCGGCAGGAAGGGCAATTGCGTACGAGTATGCCGATGGCAAGGTTGAATTCACGCTGCCATATCTTGAAATCCATGACTTAATAATTGTAGATTAGTCCTGTAATGTGGGGTCTGGATAAATATCTCCTCTTTGTTCGGTTCATTTCTGTATGCTGTATAAAGACAGACAGGTGCTCATTCCCTTAAGGGGTAAACACCGAAAGGTCATTTTCGGCTTAAAAATGCCAATTTGACAGCCCCCACAGACAGATGGCAGCCGCCGGAAATTCGATAACAGCTTTTTATGAACACTTTTCGCAGTTTGGCATTTTGGCACGTCATTTGCAAATTATTGGGATGGTTATGTGAATTAAAAATACTTCGTTTCAGGAAAAATAAAAGGAGGTGTTATTATGACACTGGTACATTTACACAGAGGACATAGAAACAGTTTGGCGAATCTTCACAATGAGATGGACGATTTGTTTGATAGCTTCTTCAGAGGGCTGGACAGGCCGTTTGTGGGGTATAAGGCCTGGCCTGTTATCGATATTGCCGAAGAGAAGGATGCGATTTTTGTGAAAGCGGAAGTCCCGGGCTGCAAAGCTGATGATATTGATATTTCCGTTCACGGTAATACCCTGACCATAAGCGGAGAGAAGAAGCAGGAAGAGGAAAAGAAGGAGAAAGGTTATTACCATATCGAGCGGTCCTTTGGCAGCTTCAGGCGCGACCTGAATCTGGGAACTGATATTGCTTCCGATAAGATAGAGGCAACGTGCAAAGACGGCGTCCTGACAATAAACCTGCCAAAAGCTGAAAAGGCCAAAGCTGTCAAGGTCAAGGTTAAAGGGTAAAAACTTTAAGCGTTTCGATTTAACAAAAGTGCCGCTTGGTAATCATCAACCAGGCGGCACACTTTTTTTCATTGGATCGGAAAGACTAATTCCAGTGCTATTAGGGCTGGTAGGGATTCAGTTTTGCGCTGGTATCAGGTTTGTGCCGCTTAGCGACAACAGCCAGAATGCCTTTAAATAACAGCCGTTGAGGATATAGCTGCACTCAAAGCACAATTCCTGGCCTTTGTGGTGAATATTTCTAACTCTGCATGATAAGCGGTTTTGTCAGCAAAAGTGTATAAAACAGTGTCAAAAACAGAGGATCAACACCACTTTTTTATACCTTTTTAGTTCATTACGATGGAAAATATGTCTTTTTCATGCTGTTAATTCCTTGGGGTTTTTATCGGCTCGTCCCATAAAAACATAAAGTTTTACTCATTTCTTTGCCGAATAAAATAGATAAGTAGTCAACTGTTTCTAGTACTGAAATGGGCATCTTTACGTTGAAATCCCATTTTGCAATATAGGTAAAGTGGCGACTTTTATGCAATTGCCGAAAGAGGAATGTTATGAGAACTATAGCGGTTGTGAATCAGAAAGGTGGTTGTGGCAAGACAACGGTATCAATAAACTTGGCGAGTGCGCTTGCTGAAACAGGACAGAAGACCTTGCTGGTTGATATGGACCCCCAGTCACATTGCGCAGTCGGTCTTGCTGTGCCCGAGGAGCAGATTGAACAAAGCATCTATGATGTGCTGATAAGCAAAAGCAGGAATGAGCCTATAAAACTGACAGAAATCCTGTGGCAGATTAGCGACAGGTTGGAACTGGCGCCGGCAAGCATAGACTTGTCTGCCTTCGAGCAGCAAATGACTGGAATTACTGAAAGCGAGAGTTGTTTGAAAAATATCCTCCTCGATATGAAAAGTGAATACGACTATACAATTATTGATTGTCCCCCGGCCGTCAGCCTGTTGACATTCAATGCTCTCAGGGCCGCTACTGATGTTATTGTTCCTGTCGAGACCGGTTATTTCGCACTGCATGGGCTTAGCAAACAGCTCGAGACCCTCAATATTCTCTGCGAACGATGTAGCCAGCAGGTGGATGTTAAGGTCTTGGCTAGTATGTATGATATAAGAACGAAGATGGCAAGAGAGGTTTTGGCGGAATTAAGGAAGCACTTCGCCGACAAGATGTTCGCAACAATCGTTAATTTCAATACTAAGATCAAGGAAGCGGCCAGTTTTGGCCAACCCATCAGTGAATATGATTCTGCAAGCAGGGGCCAGAGAGATTTTCGCTTGCTCGCTCAGGAAGTTATTGACTCTGAGGCAAGACAACAACGCCGGGAAATAGTCAGTTCCCTCACGGATCAGCTCGAATCCATGAGTGCCACGGCTGATGAATTGTTGCAGGTAGCCAAACCCGCCATCAAGATTGAAAAGACCCCGATGACTGAAAAACCGGAGACGGAAGATATCGATATCAAGCTTTCTGAATATTATGGCGTCAATCAGATCAATGATGCTGTAGTGTTCGTCACATTGTATCCACGCGCCGAGAGCGTCAACGTAGCGGGAGACTTTAATAATTGGCAGCCCGAGCAGACGCCTATGAAGAAAGTGGATGCCGGTGGCGTATGGAAAACGAAATTGAGTTTGCCTGCCGGTAAATATCACTACCGACTGGTTGTGGATGGCCAGTGGCAGCAGGACCCGTACAACGAGCTAACGGAGTTGAATCCATTCGGCGAATTTAACTCGGTCGTTGAGGTACAATAAGTACAATTTCAAGCACCACCGCCGGTAATACTTATTAAAATGGGGCTCACTGAGCGCGAGAAGGGAACGAATAATCCAAAAAAAATTTTTTTTATTCACCATTTTACTAGGCGGGATTATAATAAGAACCAACTAATAGACAACACTGGATGACATCTGTTTGCTTTGCAGGGCCGATGGCCGACTTATAGATCAAGTTAAATGGCTGGTCGAGAATGGAAGCTCGCAGCGCAGTGCGATGGATTGTAACATGTCTTGTCATTATGGCGGGAATTTCTTTTCCTGTTTTTGCTGGCCCTGTTTTTACTTACGGCGGCGACTTCGACCTGCCGATTCCCAAACTGGACACAAGCGATCCGGACATCAGCAAAGGTTGGATGGAAGATGCAGTCATAGAAATCACCGACCATTTCACTGTATCCGACCTTGATGTAAGGATCAGTGTTACACACACGAGTGCATTCGATCTACAAATTTTCCTGCAAGGCCCTGTCGGAACCAGAATTTGTTTGAATATGTACACCTTTCATGAGTTTTTTGAGGGAGCAAATTATACGCAAACAGTATTTGATGATGAAGCCGAACTGTCTATCAAAGATACCCTGTCCCCTTTTACCGGCTCCTTCAGACCTCTTGAGCCGTATAAGCTTTCTGATTTTGACGGAGAGAAAACTTATGGTATTTGGCGGCTACAGATTTACGATGCGTGGGAGTGGGACACCGGAAACTTAGATAGTTTCGAGCTTGTCATTACGACCCCCGAATCCGCCACGGTGATTTTCTTAATACTCGGCGCAGGTTTGGTAAAGCGATTCAATACTCGACGATATCGGTAGCTTTACTGCAAAGCTGAATCCTTTTCTATCACCTTTTGTTCCTGAGATTTCTTGAAGTCTTCCAGTTGTTTAGCTAAGGTTGCGTCGGACAATGCAAGGATTTGCACAGCGAAGATGGCCGCGTTTTTGGCTCCTGCCTTACCCGTTGCCATAGCTGCCACTGGCACGCCCGGCGGCATTTGTACCGTACTTAGTAGTGCATCCATCCCCCCTAATCCGCCTGTTGCGACTAAAGGTACCCCGATAACCGGAAGTGTAGTTCGCCCCGCTAAAGAACCTGCAAGATGAGCGGCCATACCCGCAGCGGCGATTATCGACTTTATCCCGTTTTCCGCGGCGTTATCTGCGAATTCTGCTGCTATCTGAGGCGTGCGGTGGGCTGATATTATTCGCACGACTGGCTCAATACCAAATTTGGAAAGCATTTCGATGCAGCTTTGCATCACCGCCATATCGCTGTCAGAGCCCATCACTACAGCTACGGAACTCTTTTTTTCAGATGTCATTTGTTTTTTCCCTCTAAAAGGTTACAATATTCTAAGATCTTGATTTACACCGTAATAATATCGAGCTGTTAATGGAAATGCAAACAAGAAAACCCATTGTTGCTGGTCAGTTTTATCCCGCTCAGCATAATGCGTGTGTCGACGAAATCACCGAGTGCCTTGAGGCAAGAACAATCAATGACACATTGCCCGAAACAATAGTAGCTGGTATTGTCCCGCACGCTGGTTGGGTATTCAGCGGTAGTCTGGCTGCTATGGTCTTCTCTGCCATAAAACAGCAACATGATAACGTTCATACGTTCGTAATATTTGGAGCCGCCCATGGATATTATGGCAGTTCGCCGGCTGTTTATGATGCCGGTTGCTGGATAACGCCGCTCGGCGAAGTCGCAATTGATGAAAAATTGGCCGATGCCGTTTTGGAAAGTACCGAGGCCGTTAAGGACTCTACCGCCCACAGAACTGAGCATAGTATCGAGGTCCAGGTTCCGTTTATACAGCATCTTTTTGCTGACGCAAAGATATTGCCCATCTTGGTCCCGCCAACTGAACTCGCCGTTGCATTGGGTACTAGTATTGGTGATATAATCAGCCGGGGCGAGAACGAAAAAATAGTCTGCATCGGCTCGACAGATTTGACGCATTATGGTCCGCGATATGGCTTTACCCCGATGGGAGCGGGCACGGAGGCTCTAAAGTGGGCCGGCGATATCAACGATAAAGAGTTTATTGATTTGGCTTTGATGCTTGAGCCGAAGAGAATGCTCGAAAGCGCCGCAGAGAATTATAACGCTTGTGGAGCCGGCGCAGCGGCTGCGACTGTCTCTGCAGCAAAGAAACTCGGAAGGACTCAGGCTTTGCTGCTTGCACACACTAACAGCAACGAAGTAATGCTCCAAAAGATGGGTACCACAAGCACCGATAGCGTCGGCTATGCGGCAATAATCTTCTGATTTCTATCAGATATCCCCTTTACGCCATTTAGCGGATAGTTCCTCAATCAAACCAGCGGGCATGGGACCGTCATGTACGACAAGGCGATAACGAAGCCTGAGCATCTTCGATTGTTTTACCGCTACTGGGCCTTTGGCAACAATGCATGGATTGACCATCCACACATAACGTGGGTTGTGCCATGTTGAAGGTGGATTGTCAGGGTGGTCGATTACAGCCACACCGATTGTTTTGTTGTTCTTTAGTTTAATAGTGTAGTCGTACCAATCAGCCGCCGGCCAGTTCAGTTCAGGCACTGAGTAATGTGGGTCGGGTAGCTCAATCTTACCGTCTGACTTGGAATAATAGGACGTGCCGTCATTTCGTGCTCGTACGCAAAATCCCCCAAAGGCGGTATGATTCAGCACAAGCTCAGCCACTGGAGTGAGCTGATAGTCCAAATCGATAACGTAGACTGAATTCTGCTCACGGACTATTACCGAGGTGACTTCATTCATCATCGTTTTTTCATTAATGATCCAGGCGTTACGAATTTCTAACTCTGCATATTTAGAATCGGATTTAATAAGTTTAATCCCACGGTTCTTGATGATTCTTCCCTTGGTGGGGGCGAATTCACCCCAGCCCCAGAAATCACCACGATTGATATTCCAGCCGTGTGTTGGACCGGTAGGGCCGAAACTTGAGAAATCGGCCTTCTCTCGAAATTCCATCGTATGCCAGGCCAGAAAAACCCCCCGGTGATGGTGGTGGTCGCCGGGAGCTAAGTCGGTCAGTCTTACGCCGTCCGGCGTATAGAGCGGATGGAAACAACATGTACTGTTGGCTGCAAGATTTGTCTTCGCTGGTTTCTTGGTCATATATCGAAACACGGTCCGCCCGTCCGGAGCCTTCAAAATCATGCCGTGAGGATCTTGAGCTAATTTGAAAGCCCTTTTTGTGTTATTCTCTCCTGACACGCGACCTTGGTCACAGGATATGGTAAACACCAAAATACACAGACCGGTTAATCCCAACACAATATATAGCCTTCGCATCGTGAGCCCTTTCGTTAATTCAAAATTCTATCTTCGTAAAATTTCCCTTTTAGATAAGTATGTAGCTGCTATCAAAAGTTTTTGACTACACCGCCGGAGGCTGGAATGTCTCTGGCAGTTCATTTCTTCTCTTTCAGTCTGATATATCGAAAGTCCATTTCACCAAGCTCTTTTTGCAGGCCAAGTCCTCTGGAGGGGTCGGTGCCTGATTTCCATGCCTTCTCGATAACCTCACCGTTCAGCTTGATTACTGCAATGTCATCGGTTATATCGATTTCTAGGTCATTCCACTCACCTGTTCGGTTGGAGAAAGGTGCGTATCTTTTTGTATCGGGCAATGTATTAGGATAATCACGGACTTGGAACTGGTTGCCGTGAATACACAAGCCGGAGTCAGCCGCCCGCCCGGCCCGATATTGCAAACGGATGATGGCGTTTCTGCTATAAGTTTTCTCGTGGAACAGATGATTTTTCGCTGCTTCGGAATCAACATGAATCGCGCCGTCGATGACGCTCCATCCCGTAGTATCGCCGGTCTTCTCGCCTGACCATCCGGCACCAAACCAGCCGGTAAGGTCTTTGCCGTTGTCAAGCCGAACAAAGCCCGGTTCAGGCCGGAAGGTTTCCTTGGGAGTTTGCTGGCGCCACTCTTTGGTTAGTTTCGTGAGCAATTTAACGGGTGTCGGTCCGTCGTGCGCTACAAGTCTGTACCGAAGTTGCAGGGTTTGCCCTTTTTGGATTTCGACCGGACCGGGCGCGACTATGCAGGGATTGACCATCGCAATGGGTGCGAGGTTGTGCCAGGTTGTGGTCGGATTGGCCGGGTGGTCAAGTATTGTAATACCAACCGTTTTACCGCTGTCCAACTTCATTGTGTAGTCATACCAATCGGCGGAAGGCCAGTCGGTTTCTGGCTTCAGGTGATGAGGATTAGGTAGTTTTACTAGGCCGCTTGGGCTATAGTAAGAGCCTATGCCGTCCTTTCGTGCTTTTGCACAGAGTCCCCCGAAAGCCGTCTTATCTAAGGTAACGTCCATCGCGGCTGTTATATGATAATTCAGGTCAACCACGTAGGCCGAATCTTCCTGCCGGACGACAATGAACGTTATTTCGTCGATCATTTTCCTGTTTCCAACAAGCCAGTCATTGCACACTTCAAGCAGGGCACTTTCTGAATCGGCTTGGAGAAGTTGGATGCTGCTGTTTTTGATACGCCGTCCGTCAGTCGGGGCCCAGGCCCCCCAGCCCCAGAAATCGGCTTTCTTCCTCGCCTTTTTGGCTGAGATGGAATGCCATGCAAGGAACACGCCCCGATGATGAGGATGGTCGCTGGGAGCAAAATCAACAACCCTCTCTCCCGACGGCGTATTCAATGGATAGAGGCAACAAACACTGTTGGCCGACAGCTTTGTCTCTGCAGGTTTTTTGGTCATATATCGAAACACTGTTCGACCCTCTGGGTCTTTGAGAATCCTGCCGTGGGGATCTGGCACTAAGGTGAAGGTGCTATTCAAACGCTTTATCTTGATATTGCGGTACCACACAGCCCTGCCATGGTCTTGCAGACCGATGTAACCTGTCCGCGCAAAATCTTTCAATGCTGTGTGAAATTTGTTTTTGGTGCCACCGGGATTCTTGTAAGGCTCATCCCACTTATTCAAATCCATATCGATGATTTCCTCACCGTTGAGGACTACGTTGATTTTATTATCCATGCAGGTAATGATAAAGCGGTTCCACTCACCCGGCTTTTTGATAGTGTTCTTGGTTGGGGCAAGGCAGTCGTAGATTGCACCTGCACAGCCTCCTTTGGTCCAGGTTTTTCTGCCGTATGAATTCGCAACCTGCACTTCAATTCCTGTATAGACAGGATCCTTTAGGTCTGAAGTGCGGAGGAATATGCCGCTGTTGGCTCGTTCGGGGATTTTGAATTCCAAATCGAGAATGAAATCGTCGTATTTATCTTTAGTCCAGAGATAGTCAGCATTATGTTCTTTCCCGTCCATTTCGCGCTTGAGCGTGATGACGCCATTTTCGACCACCCAGGCGTTGTCTGGCCCTGTAATCCAGCCTGTAAGGTCTTTTCCGTTGAAAAGTTGGATAAATCCCTCGCTGTCTGTTCGAGCGTGCGTAGCGGCGGCACACATAAACAGTATTAGCACGACAATGTATCGTTTCACCGTCATAATCGAAGCTCCAAAGGAAACTGTCTGTGAATTATTTTATTTCTTTGATCCAGATATTGCGGAACTGAATCAGGCTCGAAGCCGGGCTCATTTTTCCTGTTTTCTTATTAAGGCCTC
>JABAHS010016009.1_pt1 | contig 53709 bp, 43 predicted proteins | sample 7062111 | NCBI WGS metagenome assembly JABAHS01 (sample SAMN14534600, study PRJNA622989) | marine sediment metagenome | biome: marine biome [ENVO:00000428]; feature: marine pelagic biome [ENVO:01000023]; material: deep marine sediment [ENVO:00002113]; isolation source: pool of 4 deep marine... | reverse complement strand
GCGGGCACACGTAGTAGGTTCGGTTGGGCCAGACTGCCTTGCTCAAGCTCAGGGAGACACAAACATGATCGACGTCGTGCGCACGCCTGAGGAGCGCTTCAGGGAATTGCCCGACTTTCCCTACGATCCCCGCTATGCAGACTGGAACGGTCTGCGGGTTGCGCACATCGACGAGGGGCCCGCAGACGCGCCCGTGGCGCTGCTTCTGCACGGGGAGCCCACGTGGAGCTATCTGTATCGCAAGATGATCCCGCCGCTGCTGGAAGCCGGCTATCGATGCGTTGCCCCGGATCACGTGGGCTTCGGCCGCTCGGACAAGCCCGTGGCCGACGACTTCTACGTCATCGAGCGGCACGTGGAGCGCATCCGCTTTCTCATCGAGTCCCTGGACCTCACAGACGTCAGCCTGTTCTGTCAGGACTGGGGCGGCCCCACGGGTTTGCGGCAGGCGGTGGAAATGCCCGAACGCTTCGAGCGGCTGGTGATCATGAACACCTGGCTGCATCACGAGGGATATGAGTACTCGCCCGCCATCCGCTTCTGGCGGGAATCCGCCACGAACCGGGCCTGGCTCGGCTGGACGGGCGGCGACCTGCCCTGCGGCGCCATCGTCGCGGGCACGCTCAGGCGTCCGGATCTCGACCGTGAGGCGGTGCGGCGAGCCTACGATGCGCCCTACGCCGAGGGCGGCCGCTCCAAGGCAGGCGCCCGGCGCTTTCCATGGTGCATCCCGTTCGGCGAGCCGGAGGCCGGCAACGCAACCGATCAGGCGCGGTGCTTCGAAGCGCTGAAGCGCTGGCCGAAGCCGGCGCACTTCATCTGGGGCGANNGACCTGATTTCAAACGCCAGCCACTTCGTGCAGGAGGAGGCCGGCGAGGAGATCGTCGCGGCGTTCCTGGAGCGCACGCACTCGACGTGATCGGCCCCGAAACACTAGCATGGCCTCGCCAGACGAACCCAGACGAGCCTTCAGGGAGATCTCATGATCGACATCAATGATCGCATGGCCATTCTCGACCTCTGTTCGAGCTACAACTACCTCTTCGACACCTGCGCCGCCGAGGAGTGGGCGGCCACCTTCACCGCAGACGGCGTGTTCGAGGGTCCAGCCGGTCGAGCGCAGGGTCCGGAAGCGCTCGCCGAGTTCTGTCGGAACACCAACGCGCAGTACCCGGGCGGCATGCACTTCACCGACAACCACCTGTTCGAGCAGGACGGGGATGCGGTCAGGCACAAGTGTTTCCTGAGCATGCAGGTGCCCTCCCCCGAGGGCACCCAGACTCTCCTTCTCACCTACGAGGACGAGCTTAGACGAGTGGACGGCGAGTGGCGCTTCGCGTCACGCCTGTGCCGGCCGCTGAGCGGATAGCACGGCGGCCGTTTCCGCTACGCTTACATCATTCCAACATCGGGCATCCACGCCCCGCCCCATCGGCCCGCAGGCCATGGTTTCCGGGGCGATGAGGACCACGTCACAGTCCAACATTCTCCTTACCTGAGCTACCAAGACGGCGCATTCGGCTCACCTATCCGCACATGCCGGGCACTGCCACTCCCTACCATAGTCGCACCCCCGGACAGTGGAGATTGCCCATGGTCAATCGCTCCAAACTCCGCTCGCGGACGCTCCTTTGGCTTCTGGCGTCGCTTGCTCCAGCCGCCGCCTTTGCCGCCCCGGCCGACCATCCCGGGTTCGGCGCAGGACAACCCGCCAACGTCTCCGAGCTCCCCGCCGGCATGCTTAAAGAACGCCTCGAGAGCCTGCCCGCCAACGCCCGTCAGAACGCGCTGCGCTGGTTGCAGGACTTCAGTTTTCCGGCGGCCGATGCCGCCCACATCCGCGCAGACGATGCCGGCGGCATCTACTACGTGGACGAAGTGCCCGATCGCATTGAGGAAACCGAAGGCGCGGCCGCGGAAGCGCCGGCCGAAGAGCCCCTGAGCGCGGCGGAAACCTTCGCTATGCACAGCAAGCCCGGGGCCGCGAAGGTGCTCTTCCTCGACTTCGATGGCCACATCATCGAGGGCACCGCCTGGAACGCCAGCAGCAGCCGACCGGACACCTATTACGCCCGCCCGTTCGACACGGACGGGTCGCCCTCCAGCTTCAGCGCTGCAGAGCTCGCAGCCATTCACGAGGTCTGGCACAGAGTTGCCGACGACTTTGCCGCCTTCGACGTGGACGTCACCACCGAGGATCCGGGCAGCTTCGGCCCCTCGGTCGGGCACGTGCTCGTCACGAAAGACGACGACGAGCTCGGCAACGCTATGCCGAGCGCCGGGGCGGGCGGGGTCGCCTATGTCGGCGTGTTCGGCCGCTCGAACTACACCTACTACCAGCCGGCGCTGGTCTACTACGACAACCTCGGCGGCGGCCATCCCCCCTACGTGGCGGAGGCCTCCTCCCACGAGTTCGGCCACAACTTGAGCCTCTCCCACGACGGGACGAGCACCACCAGCTACTTCCAGGGACTCGGAAGCACCTCGAGCTTCGTCTCGTGGGCGCCGATCATGGGCGTCGGCTACTACCGTCAGGTGACCCAATGGAGCAAGGGTGAGTATGCGGACGCAAACAACACTCAGGACGACCTTTCCATAATCACCGGCCATCTGGGCGCACGGGGTGACGACCACGGCGACGACATCCTTTCTGCCAGCCTTCTCGTGATGGATGGCGCAGGCAACATCTCGCACACCAACCCGGAATCGGATCCGGGCAATCTGATCCCGGAGAACAAAGGCATCATCGACCAACTGGGCGACATCGACGTGTTCGGGTTTCAGGTCGGTGCCGGAACGGTGGAGATCACGGTGACCCCGGCGTGGGACGCGTTCACACGTAGCGTTCGCCGCGGAGCGAACCTGGACGTCGAGGCACGGCTGCTGGACGGCACCGGCACCGTGATCGCCACATCTGATCCCATCGATGACACCCAAGCCAGCATCCAGGTTCAGGTCGATGCCGGCTACTACTACCTCGCGGTTGCCGGCGTCGGGAACAGCTTTATCCCCTATTCGGACTACTCGAGCCAGGGCATGTACTTCATCTCCGGACAGGCGGTCACGGGCGAGCCCAATAACCCGCCCACCGCTAACGGCGACGCGGCCGGCACGGCCGAGGACTTCGCCATTGACGTCGCGGTGCTGGCAAACGACAGCGATCCGGACGGCGATGCGCTGTCCATTCTGTCGGTCAGCACACCGGCGAACGGCACCACCGACATCAGCGGTGGGAACGTGACCTACACGCCGAACGCGAACTTCTTCGGCAGCGATTCCTTCACCTACGCGGTCGGCGACGGCCGAGGCGGATCGGACTCCGCCACGGTGACGGTCACCGTGACCGCAATGAACGACGCGCCCACGGCGTTGAACGATTCTGCCGGCACGACGTCCGAGACTGCTGTCTCCATCGCGGTGCTGACCAACGACACGGACGTCGATGGTGATGCGATCAGCGTGATCGGCGTCGGACCTGCCGGCAACGGCACGGTGAGCCACGACGGCTCCGCCGTGCTGTACACGCCGGCCCCCGGGTTCTCCGGCACGGATACGTTCAGCTACACCGTCAGTGACGGTCAGGCCGCCGCGTCCGCCACGGTGACGGTCACCGTCTCCGCACCGGCACCCACGACGCCCGGGAACTTCGCCGCCACGGACGGCACGAACGGCACGGCAGCGCTGACCTGGACCGACAGCGCGCACGAGACCGGCTACGAGGTAGAACGCGAATCGCTGCACAAAAAGCGCGGCGTGTGGGTCGGCAACTCGCTGGTGGCAACGCCGGCAAAGGACGCCACGACCCACACGGACAGCTCGGGCACCGGCACCTACCGCTACAGGATTCGAGCGGTCAACGGAGCAGGCGCTTCCGGATGGAGCGGCTGGCAGCAAGTCGTCGTTACCGACACCGGTAGTGGCGGCGGTGGCGGTGGCGGTGGCGGTGGCGGTGGCCGCGGCGGCAAGAAAAAATAGAACGCCATGACCGTCGAATCTCGCCCCCGGATGGATCCGGGGGCGACTGCGTTTGAACGACCGGCACCTTTCGGCCCGGTCGTGCATGACCCTCAAATGATGTCACACTGCAGCGGTGGAACCCGTCGACGCAAGACCCTTGAGCGCTCCCGGCGTGGCTGCCGCGACCATCGCCGCCCTGGCCAGCGTCGCCCTCGCCCTGTTTCTGCCCGCAGGAACGTTCGTCTGGCCTCGAGGCTGGGTCTACGTCGTGCTGGTGGGCGGCAACATCGGCGTCAATCTGCTGTATCTGATGCGCGTCAATCCGGAGGTCATCGCGGCGCGCGCCCGGCTCGGTGCCGGCACCAAGCGCTGGGACGTGATCTGGAGCGTAGGCTTCGCGCCCGTATTCTGCTCCATCTACGTCGTCGCCGGGTTGGACGCCGTGCGCCACGAGTGGACGTCCATGAGCGCGTCTCTATGGTGGCTGGGTCTCGGCATGTTTCTGCCGGGCACCGCGCTGTTTACCTGGTCGATGGGCGTCAACCCGTTCTTCGAGAAGACCGTGCGCATCCAGACCGAGCGCGGACACCGGGTGATCGACACCGGCCCGTATCGCATCGTCCGCCACCCAGGCTACGTCGGGTTCTTCGGCTGGTGCTTCTCCGCACCCCTGCTGCTGGGTTCCTGGTGGGCGTTCGTTCCCGCCACCATCTCAGCGCTCGGCATGGTGGTGCGAACGGCCTTGGAGGACCGGACACTCCAGCGCGAGCTGCCGGGCTACGCCGACTATGCCCGTCGCGTCCGCTACCGTCTGCTCCCGGGCATATGGTGAGAGCCGGCGGCCGACCATGGCGCCGGGCGGACCGGCCGCCCGGAATGCGTTTCGTGATAACGTTGGCTGCTCGCAAGCGGGAATGGGGGAGCAAATGCGCATCGAACCTCTGAAAGGCTGGCATCGCTACACGGAGCTGATGAACGCGGAACCCGACCCGCGGCGTAAGGCGATGCTGGACAACATGCGGCATCACCTCAAATACGAATGCCTCGGGGATCCCGCCATCTTCGACTCCATGGTGCCGGATCCGGAGTATCGCTTTTACTCGAGCTTCGACAACGCCGTGCTCACTGGCATGGCCGAGGTGCGCGAGTTCTACTACAACATCTGGAACACCCGTAGCAGCCTGGTCGAGCTTGCCATTCACCGCTGCGCCACGGCCGATTGGGGGGTGGCCTGCGAAGGCGAGTGGTACCAGCAGGTACCGGGAGAGACGCTCATCGCCAACGGCCAGGAAGCGGACGATCCGGATGCCTGGTACCTGTCCCACGCGCACCTCTCCTGGTTCTTCCCCTTCCGGGAAGTTGACGGGCGCATGCTGCTGGAGGGCGAGATCTGCTACATCGACGAGCCCGGCAGCACCCTGCAGAAGCTCGATACCGCCGATGTGATCACGCTGGAGGGAGCGAAAGCCTCCTGGGCGGCGCTCCAATGACTCTGCCGATCTCTGCATCCTTTCACCACGTCGGCATCACGGTGAGCAACCTGGAGCGCGCGGTCGAGTGGTACAGCAAGGTGTTCGGGCTGAAGCCCGGGGTCGCGCTGGAAGTCTCCGGCCCGTCCGGCGAGCAGGTGCTGCGACTGCCGCCGCACATCCATCGCGCCGCGCTGCTGCCCATTGGCGACTTCGCCATAGAGTTGCTCGAGTTCGAGCCGACCCGCCGGCAGATGGACATGCGGCAGGACGACGTCGGCTACGTCTACATCTGCTTCGCCGTGGACAATCTCGACGACGTCTACGCGCGTCTCAGCGCCGAGGGGATCGACTTTCACACGCCGCCCATGCTCGCCGAGGAAGGTCAGATCGCAGGCTCCAAGTTCTGCGTCATGCGGGACCCGGACGGCAAGACCATCGAGCTGGTGGAACCCGGGCCCGGCATGAAGGCCCCCGGCCTGCACGCGGCAGCCCAGCGGGGCGTCTCCCTCGACGACCCGCTGATCATGGACGGTTGATTGTCTGGATCCTCGCCTCGCCGGTGATCAACGCAGCAGCCGGAACGTCTCCCGTATGTCGTTGATCACGACCTCGGGCTCCTCCATCGGGGCGAAGTGCCCGCCGACAGGGTGGTAGTTCTCGTAGCGCAGGTCGAACGCCTCCCGAACGGCCGGAATGGTGCCGCGACCCACGTCGCCACCCAGGTAAGTTGCGCCCGCGGGCGCCTCCACCTGAGGCGAGCGGTCGTGGCTCGGCCGCCAAGGGTTGCGTGCCGCTTCCGCGTAGTAACGGGCTGAAGTGACGAAGCTGGAGGTCACCCAGTAGATCATGGCCGTGGTGATCAGGTGCTCGCGGCTGAAGCGGGACTCCACGTCGCCGTTGCAGTCGCCCCACACATAGCGCCGCTCCAGCAGCCACGCCAACAGCCCCACCGGCGAGTCGTGGAGGCCGTATGCAAGGGTCTGCGGGTCGAGGACCTGCACCGCCACGTGGCTGGCGATGCGCCGTTGCTGGGCAAGCTGCTGCTCACGCTCGTCCGCAGGGATGTCGTCCGCCACCATCGCGCCGGCGGTGATGTCCCACGGCCGCTGATGGTTGAAGAGCGTCAGGGGAATCAGGTTCGTGACGTGAATGCCGACGAGGCTGTAGGCGTATTTGTGACCAAGCTGCGCCGTAACCAGCGCACCCCAGTCACCACCCTGAGCGCCGAAGCGCTGAAAGCCGAGGACCTCGGTCATCAGCGTGTGCCAGAGGTCGGCCGTACGCCAGAAGTTGATGCCGGGGGTGGTGAGCGGGTTCGAGAAGCCAAACCCGGGCAAGGACGGCACGATGACCTCGAACGCATCCTCGGGATCGCCGCCGAAGGACGCCGGATCGGCCAGCGGCCGGATGACCTCGTTGAGATCCCAGAACGTCCAGGGCCAGCCGTGGCTGAGTATCAGCGGCACCGGATTCGGGCCGCGTCCGGGTTCGCGCAGGAAGTGAATGGGCATGCCCTCGATCTCTACCCGGTAGTGATCGAAAACGTTGATATTCCGCTCCACGGCCCGCCAGTCATACTCGCGCCGCCAGTACCCCACCAGCTCCCGCAGATAGGCACCGTTGGTTCCGTAGGACCAGTCGTCGTTTGCGAAGTCATCGGGCCATCCCACGCGATCGAGCCGCTCGGCCAGATCGCGCAGCGTCTCGTCCGGGACCTCGATCTTGAACGGCTCCGGGGTCACGGCCGGTTCAGTCGAGGTAGCCGGGATCGCGGCCGTCCGGGAACGGCGCCGCCATGTCCAGAATGGGGCTGTCGCCGGGCTTCAGGTTCTGATGCGCCCGCTTCCAGGTCGCAAACGTGCCGAGGATGTGAACGGGATCTCCGTGAATCTCGGTGAACCCGCCATTGACCGAGCGCGTGTCGAAATACGCCGCGTTCACGTCGTCCGCCCAGAGCTCACACGCGTTCACGAACCCCAGGTCCAGCATCCGCTGACGGGCTGCGGCAAAGTTGTTGACAAGACATCCCACGTGATGAAAGCCCTCCTCGCCCGCCTGGTACATGTCCCGGTAGATCGACGGAGTCTCATCGTGCTGCTGAATGAACTGGATCTGGTTGTCGCCGAGGTAGCCGAACCCGTAGGAGACGTCCGCTTCCTGTTCGGTGCCCCGATACTGAAACTTCTCCGTCTTGTGGTGCGGCACCAGAACGAACGGCCCCGCCCCGTAGAGTCGATTCCATCGATGCGCCGCCTCTTCGACGTCGTTGACGAAGTAGGCATGCTGAAAAATCGGCATGATTACATTGCTCATGAGTGATATCTCCTTTACGTGAATCGGTTGGCCGGTTCGCCGCTAGAGCATCTCCGCGGCGACCAGCTCTAAAGCCTCCGGCTGCTGGGTTCCCAGCAGCATGCTGGCCACCTGCCCGTTCGCCCCGGCCGCCTTCCAACGCTGGAGCCTCTCGCGGATGCGATCCGCCGGTCCAACAAGGTGGCAGGCATCGATCAGCTCGGCCGGCACCGCGCGCATGGCCTCTTCCCGCCGTCCTGCCAGGAAATGATCCTGGATCTCGACGGCCGCCTCTTCGAAGCCGAGCGCTTTGGCGTAGTCGTTGTAGAAGTTCTTGTCGCGTGCGCCCATGCCGCCGATGTAGAGCGCCATGTTTCCGCGGATGGGCGCCATGCACTGCTCGACGTCGTCGCCGATCACCACGGTCACGAACGGGGATACCTCGAATGCGCTGAGGTCCTTGTCGCCGGCCGCCGCAAAGCCCTTTCTGATGGGATCTTCGAACACCGAGAACTTCTCCGGGTCCATCCAGATCGGGAAGAAGCCGTCGGCGACCTCGGCCGCCGTCTCCACGCCCTTCGGCGTGATGCTCGCGGCAAAGATGCTGATGTCTTCCTCACAGTGAAGGATGCTCTTGAGCGGTTTGCCGAGCCCCGTGGAGCCGGGCCCCGTGTAAGGAATCTGGTACATGTCCCCATCGAAGGTGAGCCTGTCCTCGCGGGCGAAGATCTGGCGCATGATGGCGACGTACTCCCGCAGTCGCGTCATGGGCTTGCCGTAAGGCACGCCGTGCCACCCTTCCACCACCTGGGGGCCGGACGCGCCCAGGCCGACGATGAACCGGCCTCCCGAAAGCTCCGCCAAGCTCATGGCCGTCATGGCGGCCATGGCCGGGGTGCGAGCGGGCATCTGCATGATGGCCGTGCCAACGTTGATCTTCTCGGTCTGGGCGAGAATCCAGGTAGCCGGCGTGACGGCGTCGCCACCCCAGGCTTCGGCCGTCCAGACCGAGTCGTATCCCAGGGACTCGGCCTTGCGAATCGCCTCGATGTTGATGCCCGTCTTGCGGCCGATGTTGCCGCCGAGAATGCCCAGTTTCATGTGATGTGCCTCCTTTGCGAGTGATTCGATGAACTCAGCCCGTCAGCCGGGCCGCGGCCTCCTGCTTGAGCTGCCGTTTGAGGATCTTGCCCGACGCTGTACGCGGCAGCGGCCGGGTGGAGAAAGTCAGGTAGCGGGGGATCTCGAAGCGCGCTAGGCGTGGCGCGAGAAATTCCCGGATCTCCCCGTCGTCGACAAGACGGGTCACGTAAAGCGTCGCGCCCACCTCCTCACCCAGACGCTCGTCCGGCACCGCGTATACGCAGGCCTCGAGCACGTCCGGGTGCTCCTGCAGCGCCGCCTCCACGGCGCCGCAGCCGATGTTCTCACCGCCCCGTATCACCAGATCCTTGATGCGGTCGACGATGAACAGATAACCCTCGCCGTCCAGATACGCCACATCCCCCGTTCGTAGCCAGCCATCGACGATGGTCTCCGCGGTGGCCTCCGGGCGGTTCCAGTAACCGCGGATGAGCGAGGTTCCGCGAACCAGCAGCTCCCCACGCTTGCCGGCCGGCAACTCCCGGCCGTCGGCGTCCACCACCCGCAATTGCAGAACGGCGCTGCAGCGGCCCGAGCTTTCCGGGCGATCCAGGTATTCCTGACCAGAGATCACCGTGCCGATGGCGTTGGTCTCCGTCATACCCCAGCCGGTGCTCGGCATGGCCTTGGCAAAGGTGCGTCCGATCCCGCGCACCTGCTCGGGCGCGCGCGCCGCGCCGCCGCCGCCGACCCGATCCAGCGAGCTCAAATCCCGATCGGTTCGCGTCGCGAACTGCACCAGATCTCCGGTCATGGCCGGCGGCGCCACGAACGACGAGATGCGCTCACGCTCGATGAGCTCCGCCGCCTGCTCGACGTCCCACTTGTACATGGAAACGATGCGCCGTTGCGCACGGTAGGACGCGAGGTACACCGCATGAGAGCCGGTCGCGTGAAACAGGGGCACGGCGAGCAGAGTGGCCGGCTGGGATTCCGGCGCCGGCACCTCGACGCCCTGCATGTAAGCCGCAGCGTACCCGTCGAGCTCCCAGGACAGCAGCGCGGTGACCAGAGCGCGGTGACAGGAAACAGCGCCTTTGGGATGACCGGTGGAGCCGGAGGTGTAGAGAATGGTGGCATCGTCCTCCGGTGCAACGTCCACCAGAGGCATTTGAATTACGTCGATGCCGGCGAGCGCGTCACGCAGATCACGGGCGCCGGTCCCCGCGTCATCCGCGGCCCGCACCGCAAGCACGCCGAGCCCTGCCGGCGGGTCGGAGCACAGCGCCAGCCGCGCCAGACGTTCCTCGTCGGCGAGCAGCACCTTGGCGCCGCTGTCTTTCAGCCCGTACTCCATTTCCTCCGGCGTCCACAGGGAATTCATCGCCACGGCAATGGCACCGATCGACGTGACCGCCGCAAAGGTCGTCATCCACTCCGGATAGTTGCGCATGGAGATCGCAACCCGATCGCCCTTGCGGACCCCGTAGTCTTCCACCAACAGCGTGCCAATGCGGCACGACTCGCTCCAGGCCCCCGCAAAGGTCAGGCGCTCGTCACCGTAGACGATGAAGGGAAGGTCGCTCGCGGTGGACTCGAAGAGATCCCGGAGCAGCGGCGGCGCGTTGCGAAAGGCACGACAGGTGCGCCCATACAGCTCGACGTCCACGAGCTCGTACGCTTCGCCCGGCGCGGTCAGAGCGCGCAACGCCTCGGATCTGCTCACCATGTGTCTGCCACCTCCCGGGCTGCAAACGATACCCGCGCTCGCTATGCCCCGACAACTCGCCATTACGGGGATTCACGGATAACCAAAGCATTCGCGCCCCGAGGTGTGTCAACCAGGGCCGGCGCTCTCCTTATTCCCGGCCGAATGTGCTATCAACCCTTCCAGGCGCGGTTCCTTTGACAACCGCCCAGGAACAGGGAGCGTGAATGACCACTGCCGGGGGGCAAAGCCGCGTGCTGCAGCTGGTGGCGGCGTGCTGGCTGATCACCGCAGCCGCTGGCGCCAGCGCCGGGCAGGTGCTCGCAGCGGTGGCGAGCAATTTCGCGCTGCCCGCCCAGGCGCTCGCAGCCGAGTTCGAGCGCGCCACCTCCCATACGGTCTCCATCTCGGCCGGGGCGACCGGAAAGCTCTATGCCCAGATCGTCCAGGGGGCGCCGTTCGACGTGCTGCTGGCCGCGGATGCGTGGCGGCCCGAGCGTCTGGAGGTCGAGGGCCACGCGGTGGCCGGTTCGCGATTCACTTACGCCATTGGCCTGCTTTCTCTGTGGAGCCCGCGAACGGATGCCTTCGGCGACGACCCGGTTGCCTATCTGCGCGCGGGAGGTTTCCGGCGGCTTGCTCTTGCGAACCCCGATCTGGCCCCGTACGGGTCAGCCGCGCGCGAAGTGCTGGAGCACCTCGGCCTGCAGGGCGAGTTTGCGGATCGGATCGTCGTCGCCGAGAACCTCGGCCAGGCCCATGCCATGGTCGATACCGGAAACGCCGACGCCGGCTTCCTCGCCCGGGCCCAGGTGATCGGCCGCGCCGGCAGCCATTGGAGCGTGCCCGAAGCCATGCACACGCCTATCGCGCAGCAGGCTCTGCTCCTCAAGCGCGCGGCGGAAAACCGGGCAGCGGCGGGCTTCCTTTCGTTTCTGCGCACCGAGGCTGCCCGCCGCGCGATCGCCCGGTCCGGGTACGGGCTGCCTTAGATGCCGGACCTCGCGCCACTGTGGCTGACTCTGCATCTGGCAACAGCCACGACGCTCATCCTGCTGGTCATCGGCACGCCCATCGCCTGGTGGCTGGCGAGGACAACCTCGCCGCTTCGGGCCCCAGTGGAAGCCGTCACCGCGCTGCCCCTGGTGCTGCCACCGACCGTGCTGGGTTTCTACCTGCTCGTCATGCTGAGCCCGGGGTCGACGCTGGGCGGTTTCTGGGTGCAGGTCACTGGAGAGGCACTGACGTTTTCGTTCGCCGGGCTGGTGGTGGCTTCGGTAATCTACTCGCTGCCCTTCATGGTCCAGCCGCTGACCAACGCCTTCTCCGCCATAGGCCCCGGGCCCATGGAGGCCGCCGCCAGCCTGGGCGCAGGCCCAACGGATGCGTTCCGCAGCGTCGCCGCGCCTCTAGCGACGCGGGGATTCATCACGGCGGCCGCACTGTCGTTCGCGCACACCATCGGCGAGTTCGGCGTGGTCCTGATGGTGGGCGGCAACATTCCCGGCGAGACCAAGGTGATCTCGATCGCCATCTACGAACACGTGGAGACGCTTCGCTATGCCGACGCTCATCAGCTTTCCGCCGGGCTGGTGGCCTTCAGCTTCGTCGTTCTGCTGATCGTCTACGGGCTGAACCGGAGGTCGCCGCTAAATGTCGGCTGACGAGCTAAGCGTCAATTTCACCGCATCGCTGCCCGGTTTCGAGCTGCGCCTGAGCCGGACGCTGCCGCTGGAAGGGGTTACCGCCGTGTTCGGGCCGAGCGGCAGCGGCAAGAGCACGCTGCTTCGAGTGCTGGCGGGCTTCATCAGACCCATGACCGGACGGGTGTCCTGCGGTGAGGAAGTCTGGTTCAGCGAGGCCGACAACGTTGACCTCCCTCCCCACCGACGACCGGTGGGCCTGATGTTTCAGGACGCGCGGCTGTTTCCCCACTTGAACGTCGCCGGCAATCTGGACTTCGCAGTGCGGCGCCAGCGCCGGCCCGGCAGGGGCATTCAGCAATCCGAGGTGGTGACCGCACTGGACTTGACCCCCCTGCTCGCCCGCCGGATCGACTCGCTCTCCGGCGGCGAGCGCCAGCGGGTGGCGCTGGGGCGCGCGCTGCTCACCTCGCCGCGGCTCCTGCTGCTCGACGAGCCGCTGGCCGCGCTCGATCGCGAACGCAAGGCCGACATCCTGCCGTACCTGGATCAGGTCCAGAGGGGCTTCGGCATCCCGACGCTCTACGTGAGCCACGACGTCGACGAGGTGGCCCAGCTGTGCGACCGGGTGCTCGTTATGGCCGACGGCAGCGAGCGGGCGTTCGGCGGGACCGCCGACATCGTTGAGCGGCTCGACCTGGAGCCGCTGATGGGGCGTTTCGAGGCAGGCGTCCTGATAGAGGGCACGGTCACCGGCCACGATCCTCGCCTGCACGTCACCCAGGTGAACGTGAGCGGCAACGTGCTGATGCTGCCACTGCTGAGTCACGTGGAAGAAGGTCACGAGGTGCGCGTTCGCATCCGGGCGCGGGACGTGGCCCTGGCCACCACCCGGCCCGAGGGGTTGAGCATCCGCAACGTGCTTCCGGGCCGCATATCCAGGCTGATCGTCGAAGAGGAGGTCGGCACCGCGGAGGCTTTCGTGGAGCTCAGGGACGCCCATATCCGTTCGCGGCTCACCCTGGCAGCCGTCGAGGATCTCGGCCTTCGCGAGGGCATGCCCGTCTACGCACTGATCAAAAGCATCAGCTTCGAGGGCAGCGCGCCCCGGGGCTGAGCTTCAGCTTTCCAGCTCTTCGAGTTCCAAGCCTTCGGCTCTGGCGACGTTCTCCATGGCCTCCTCGAAGAGCGCGCGGGCGTTCGCAGCAATGAGCCGGAGCCGGGCATGCAGCTCCCGGTCGCCCGGGTCGGCCTGCTCGCACAGCATGCTGTACTCCTCGAAGGCGCTGATGTCGGTAAGGAGCTGGGCGATGTGATGCGGACACTCGCAGCGAACGGAGGGCGCCATGCCCGCCAGACGGGCAATGCTGTCGGCCGAGAATCGAGGCGTCGGAATGGTCGGGTCGGCAAGGGCCGCGACGACCCCGGGCGCATCGCTCTGGGCGAGCGCCCGCAGGACCTCCTGGCCATTCGCGGGCGCTTTGAGGCATATGATGCCGCCGTCCAGCAACATCCGCAGAGTTGCCCGAGCCGCAAACCCATACACGACGATCACGCGCTGGTAGGTCTCCTGCCTGAACTCGAGCAGCCTCGCGCAGGATTCGCCGCTCAACGTCGACATCTCCACGACCAGGGCCTGCGCCTCAACATCCGTGTCCTGCTCGCCGCCTGCCAGCCACTCGGCGGCGGGGCGCGTCACCAGACGGAACGGTACCGGTCCCAGCTGCTCGCGGGACAGCACCGCAGAGATCACCGGGCCCACAACGGTAACGAGATTGAACTCAGGCCCGCTCTGCCGAGCCGGCGTCGCGACCGCCAGGGCCTCGAGCTCCTCGTCCGACAACGTGCTCAGCCGGCCGATCTGATGCCCGAGCGCTACCAGGTCGCGCAGCAGGATCAGGCGGTCGACCTGCGAGGGGGTGTACGCGCGGCGGCCCGAGGGCGTGCGCAGCGGCTCAATGACGCCGTACCGGCTTTCCCACTTCCGCAGGGTGTGCGTGGAAATGCCGGTCGCTTTGGTCACCGCCCCGATGGACATTGCTGCTGTTTCCGAACCCGGCATAGATTCCTCCCCTCGATCGATTGCGTTGCTCCGGCTCAGGCGGCGCGGGTGGTAGTCTCGATGAACTCGTCTGCCAGCGCAAAGATCTCCGGGCGCTTGCGCACGACGCGCGGCAGGTTCGCGACCATGGGCGCCAGGCGATGGTTGGCCTTGAGGGTCTCCTCGTGATGCGCCACGAACCGCCAAAGCAGTCCGTCCATAACATCGCACCACTCGCCGCGCTTGAAGTCGCCCATCTTCATGACGTAGTTCGACCCGCAGATGTAGGGCTTCGTGGTGAAGATCCCTCCCTCGCTGGTCAGCCCCATGCCGAACACATTGGGGACCATAACCCAGTCGTAGGCGTCGACGAACATCTCCATGAACCACCGGTACACATCCTGGGGCTCTATCCCGGAGAGGTTCATGAGATTCGCCGCCACCATCAGCCGCTCAATGTGGTGCGCCCAGCCGAGGCGGAGCGCTTTCTCGATGACATGATCGAGGGGGGTTATGCCGGTGGTGCCTTGATACCAGGCGTCGGTCAGACGTCGATCGGCATTCCAGATGTTGCGGCTCTGCATCGGCTGGTAGTAGTGATGGAAAACCCCGCGCACGAACTCCCGCCAGCCGATCATCTGCCGCACGAAACCTTCCACGCTGTTGATGGGCACATTGTGCTGCCCAGCGTAGTCCAGCGCGCTGTTGAGCACCTGCTCGGGCGTGAGCAGGCCGACGTTCAGAAGCGGTGCCAGCCCGCTGTGGTAGACAAAGGGCGACCGCCTGGTCAACGCATCCTCATAAGCCCCGAAATTCCAGAAACGGGACTCGAGAAACTCGTCGAGCCAGGTCTGGGCATCGTCATGAGTGATCGGCAACCAGAACCCGTCCAGATCGCCGGGGTTGTCGCCGAAGCGTTCGGCCACGAGCTCGGATACCGCCCGAACCACCGGCGTGCGCTTGAGGAGCGACGGGTCCTGAGGGTTCAGGTCGCGCGGCAGCTTCTCCCGATTGAACTGATCGAAGTTCCAGCGGCCACCCACGGGAAGGCCGTCGCCGGTCACTAGAATTCCGTGCTGCACCCGCTGCTCTTTATAGAAAGGCAGCAGCTTGGGCGTTTTGTGCTTCTCCAGGTGGGTGCGGAAGTCGTCCAGGGTATTGAGGAACATAGGGGTTCGAAGGACCTGCAGCTTCAAGCCGAGCTGCTGCGCGAGGCGCGCGATGGCAACAGTCAGATCCGGGCTTTCCAGCTCGAAGTGGCACAGCGTGTCCGCGCCGTTGGCCGTGACGGCCTCCCGGGCCGCCGACCGCCAGGTCGCGCCGCTGTCCAGGTCGAAGTAACGCACCCGCCACCCTTGGGCGCGTAGCGTCTGCGCGTAGCTGCGCATGGCGGCGAGAACGAAGGTGAGCTTTTGCTTGTGGAAGGCGTAGCGCCGACAGAACTGCTCGTCTTCCACCATGACGATTTCCGCATCCGCATGCTCGCGCAGGTACCGGGGATGAAAGAGCTGATTGCCGAAGCTGAGAAAAATCTTACTCACGGACTTGCCTCCATTGCCGATGGGTCACCAGGGCAGCTCGCGCCCGTCCCAGTTGAAAAACCTGCCCGAGTCCTCGGGCGCAAGCCCCTGCAAGACAGACAGAATGTACTGAGCGCTCTCATGCGGAGATCGCGGATCGCGACCCCGCACGAAGGGCTTTGAGAGTTCGGTCAGGGTCGTTCCGGGGTGCACGGCCACCACGCAGGGGCCGTCACGCAGCCGGCCGAACTCGATGGCCGCGTTACGCACACCCATGTTGAGGGCGGCCTTGCTCATCCGGTAGCTGTACCAGCCGCCAAGGGAGTTGTCGCTGATGCTGCCAACCATGGCCGAAAGCACGGCAGCGACGGGAGCCTGATCGTGACGCAACAACGCCCGGAACGCGCTGATCGCAGCCAGCGGCGCGAACGCGTTGACGCGCATCGCGAGCGTCAGGCTTTCGAGCTCCAGAGCGGCGAGCGCCTTCTCGGGCCGCAGTCCCCCTTCGTCACCGCCATGCAGGACGCCGCTGCAGCAAATGAGCAGGTGAACCCTGTCGGCGCGCTCCGCCACCCGAGCGGCGGCGGCTTCGAGGTCGGACGGATCGGTGGTGTCGGTCTCAAGCCAGCTCAGCCCTTCTCCCGACGGCGCGCTGCGCGACAACGCGAAGACGGTTGAATATTCTGGACGCGCCGCCAGACTCTGGCTGATCGCTCGGCCCAGACCTCCCGAGGCTCCAGCTACAACAGCCACTTTTCCATGGTTTGAGCGAGACATAACTGCCTTTTACACGATTAAATCTATACAAACAATAGATTAGTCTTGAAAAACGGCAGTTTTTCGAATTTTTGTCTAATTTAAGTCGAAATTCTTGGTTTCGGCCGCCACCTACAAGAACCATGGGATCACGTTCGACCTCGGCCAAGCGTCGCATGCCGCTTCCGACCGCCGCCATTGCGCTGAGGACGGGCACCGGCTCGCTTGAACCGGACACCCCTGTCTCCCCTCAAATTCGTTTCAGGCGGCCGACTTCGCGGTCGCTGTCAGCGATGCGGACAGCTCCGCAACCTCCGGTGGAACGTCGTATTTGTGGGGCGTGTACCACGGCATGTAGGTCTTCACGAACATCGGCACGACCGCAGCCACTGCAACCGTCCGAGTCAGTCTCGAGACCCGATAGGTCTCGCCGAAGCGCGCCACATCGGCGGGTGACATGATCTTCATGCAATCCAGGATGAACCGCCAGATGTGCGTCTGCGCGACCCAGCACATGCGGGCACGAAACAGCTGCCCGCCGTAAAGGTGCTCGTAGATGTCATAGGCGACGTTCCTGTGCTCGATCTCCTCGAGCAGGTGCCACCGGAACAGCTCGCCGAATCGCCGGTCGGTTTTGGGATGGTCGGGGACGCGCGCGGCAAAGGCCTTGAGCGCGGTCTGGGTGGTGTAAGCCTCGAAGCCTTCCACGAAGCCCACGCACCACCTGTCGTCCTTGGTCGCCAGAAACCGCTCGAAGTCGGCTTTGAGCTCTGCAAAGCGCTCGGCCAGTCCCGGGTAGCCGAACTGCAGAATGGCTTCGTTGAACCGCTCGTGCTGCATGTAGTGCTGCGCTTCCTGGCGGCAGAACCGGTCGACGTTCTCTTTCAGCTCCGGATCGCTGACCTGATCCAGCACCCTGCGCAGGGACTTGACCAGGAACGGTTCGAGATAGGCGACGTAAAGGCTAACGCCAGTGCTGACGTAAGAAAGGACGATGTCTCCTGCCGCCCACTTGGGATCGAAGTCCTCGGGACCGGGCACATCGAACTCCATTTTCCGTACGGTGATGGGGTGCATGAGACGGCCTGACCTGCTGCTGAGAGAGCGGGAATTATACACGCGAGGGGTAACGGTCACCGGCGCATTCTCCCGTCACGTTGCGTACCAGGCCGGATTTCAACATCGGGTGGCCCGCGGGCTGATAGGTCAGCACCAGGGCCCGACGAGGGCTGGCAGAGCGGTTGGGAAAGGAGCCGTGGACCGCGTGGGGGCTGAAGAAGACCAGGGAGCCGGCGGCCACCACCATGGGCACCTGGTCGCGGGCGTCAAAGGCGTCCGGGTCCGTGTAGAACCCGCCCAGCTGGCTGCCGTCCGCGCGACCCGGCAGACATCCCCGTTTGTGACTCCCCCGCACCACCCGGAAACATCCGTTGGCCTCGCTGGCGTCGTCCAGGGTCACCATCACGTTGGGCAAGCGGTCGACGTGGCGGCAATCGTGTATCCAGTAAGGCGAATCCTGATGCCAGCCGAATCCTGAGCCTTCCCGCGGACGCTTGAGGTTGAGCTTGTCGGTCCACAGCGCTATTTCCTCCGAGCCGACCAGGTCGCGCATGGGCTCGCAGATGCGCGCATCGTCAACGAGCGCGCTCAGGTCCGGGTCGAGCTCGACGACGGGTTCCACTACGCGAATCGTCTCGCTGCCGGACGCGTGCTCGAACTGAACCGTGACGTGCCCCGCATCCACGAAACGCTTGCCGTCCAGGGTGTAGGGCCTGCCCGCACCACTCAGGCGCCAGGCTACCTCGGCCGCCCGCTCTGCAGCCAACCGCAACGACGCAAGCTCCTGCTCGGCGAATACCCGCTCGCGAATCAGGAACCCATCGAGCGCATAGCGCTCGGCTTCCTCGGCGCTCAGCCGCAACCCGCCCCGACTGACCGCCGGCATCACCGGCCACCGGGCTCCGCAATTCCCAGCACGTCCGCGAGCCTCGAGGCAAAGCGCTCACCCATGCGCACGTAGCCTGAGGCATTCGGGTGCAGATCGTCGAGCAGATCCGCAGCGTCCCCTTCGCCGAACAACTCGAGGCCGTCAACATAGCGCAGCGCCCGGTCGCCGCCCGCAACGCGCTGCTCGACCACCTCAGCGATGATCTCGCGCACGCGACGCAGCGTCAGGCAACCCTCGCGAATCTCCTCGTGACCGCCCACGGTGAAGAACCGGCCGTCACGGCCCGGGAAGGTGGGTCCGGGCCTGGATTCGGCGCTGGGACAGTAGATGGGGGAGATCAGGATGATGGGCGTGTCGGGCTTTCCTTCCCTGACGGTATCCAGAAACCCGTGCAGAGCCGGGGTGAAGACTCGTTCTCGCATCGAGTCGCGATTAATGACGTTGATTCCGGTCTTGATGCTGATCGCGTCGGCGTCCACGTCGCGGATCGTTCGAGCCACGAACTGATCCAGGTGGCATTGCCCTCCGAAACCCAGGTTCCTGAGGCTGGCGCCCGCCCGCCGCGCGGCCACGGCGGGCCAGATGAGGCCTGGGTGGTCGGACTCCATGCAATGACTGATGGAACTGCCGTAATGAACCCATTGGGGCCGCTCATCGTGCGCAGGCTCTGCCAGGAGCGCTCCGTCATCGACCGTGAGCTCGCGCAGCTCCACGTAGGCATTATGAGGCAGCCACAGCTCGCATTGCTTTCTGCCTGGCGGGAGATCATCGAAAACGACGGTGTCGGGCTCGCCTCTTACCAGCTCGAACACATCGGGCCGGGCGCGATCGAGCAGGATCGTGTTGCCCAGGTTCGACGCCACGCTCGAAAGCGCGCCTTCAATCTCGAGGTCGAAAGGAATCGGGCGACGCGTCTCCGGCGGCGTCACCATGTTGGTTGCCAGGAAGGTCAGAGCAATGCTGGTGGCGTCGGTAGTGAACGCAAGACGCACGCCCGACGGCATGCGGACCATGACGTCCATCTCCCTAGGAAGCTGCGGTCGCGTCCAGGCCGGCAGTCGTCGCGGGCTGAGCCCGGCCGGCCTGTGGTCGAAATCCAGCGCCCCCCGAACGCAAAGTCGGTCCGGTACGATCTCGGAGATGGTGAACGACCCCAACGGGTGCTACCAGGCCTCGAAGTGAACCACGCCTTCCACGGGCTTGCGGGGCGCGCGCTTGAAGTCCGTGCCCTTTGTGTAGGCCACCGGGATGAGGGCCACCTGGGTGATCTCTTCGTAGGGAATGCCGAGCAGCTCGGCAATCGTGCGCTCGTGCATCAGGTGCAGCGTCGTCCAGCAGGTCCCGAGCCCACGGGCCCGGGCCGCCAGCATGAAGCTCCACGCCGCCGGTATCACCGAACCGAAGGAGCTCGCCTGGGCCACGTTGGCTCCTTCACCGGAAAAGCCGTCGAAGCGCCCGGCAATGCACGGTATGAGAAACACCGGAGCCCGGTGCAGGTTGTCGGCCAGATACTGAGCTGACGACATCACCCGCTCCTGGGTCTGCTCCATGGTCGGGTCGCCGGCGTGCACGGCCGCGGCCGACATGGGGCTTTCCGCATAGCCGGAAAAAGCCTGACGGTAGAGCTCGGCAATCTGGGCCCGCTTGTCTGGGTCCGTCACGAACAGGAAGTGCCAGCCCTGGGCATTGGATCCCGTGGGCGCCTGCAGCGCGAGCGCCATGCACTCATCCAGCGCTTCGCGTTCCAACGGCCGGTCAAAATCCAGACGCTTGCGCACGGCCCGTGTGGTGGCGAGCAGGTCGTCGTTGCTGAGGTCGAGTTGCTCCATGACTTGGCGTTCTCCGGTTCGTCGGGAAAGATCCTGCTTTATGAGGCTGCGGCCGCTCGCGGTCAAGCGCCCCCGCCCAGGACCGCCGAGTTTTGCGTGCCCTGGCCGCCTGCGCTACGCTGCCGCCGCACTTGTTTGGAGTTTTCGATGCGTAGTTCCGGGATGGGCGCAGCCGTCTTGACCACGTGGCTGGTCTGCGCAGCTTCGCATGCCGAGATGGTCGAGCAGACCAGGGCAGGCCACTTTCTGGTTACCGCCACGAGCCAGCTGGACCCGCTGGCCACCAACCGCATCCACACCTGGACGCTGCACGTCGAGGACGCGGCGGGGCAGATCGTCGAGAACGCCTCGATTCAGGTCGTCGGGGGCATGCCGGCCCACGACCACGGCCTGCCGACGGCTCCACGGGTAACTGCCTACCTGGGAGATGGCGACTACCTGCTCGAGGGCATGAAGTTCCACATGAGGGGCGGCTGGAGAGTGGAGCTCACCTTGCGATCGGACGATGTCACGGACGTTGCCGTCTTCGAATTCGAGCTGTAGTCGTGCCCGGGCGACTGAACACCGCCGTCCTGCTGACCGCGAGCCTCTCGATCGGCGGGGCCGTGTACTGGCTGGCAGAAGCAGGCGGCGCTGATTGGTCCGAAGCTGAGCTCGGCACCATCCAGTCGCTCTCGCTCGGCAACCTGGGCGAGGTGCCGGCCGATCCCACCAACGAGGTTGCCGACGACCCGGCCGCCGCCGCGCTAGGCCATCGGCTCTTCTTCGATACGCGACTCAGCCGCGACGGCAGCGTCTCATGCGCAACCTGTCACAAGCCCGGGAGCTACTTCACTGACGATCTGACCGTCGGCATCGGTGCCGGGGTCGGCACCCGCCACACGATGACCGTGGTCGGGGCCGCGTGGAGCCCCTGGTATTTCTGGGACGGCCGGCGGGACAGCCAATGGTCTCAAGCGCTCACGCCTCTGGAGAGCCCGGAGGAACACGCGGGCACCCGGGCGGAGTTCGTCCAACTGCTCGCTGAGGATGCGGATTACGCCGCCAGCTATGGGCAGATCTTTGGTCCCCTTCCGGATCTCACGGACCGTCGACGCTTTCCCCGCCACGCAGGCCCGCTGGGCGGCGCCGAGGAGCAGGCCGCCTGGACGTCCATGGACCCCGCCGATCGGCAGGCCGTCAACCGTGCTTTCGCCAACATGGGCAAGGCCCTGGCGGCCTATCAGCGTCAGCTGCGGCCGGGACCGAGCCGCTTCGACGTCTACGCCGAAGCGCTAACGAATGGCAAGGAACCCCCGGGCAGCGCAGCCTTGACCTCGGCCGAGGTGGCCGGCCTGCGGCTGTTCATCGGGGAGGCGAGCTGCGTCGACTGCCACAACGGGCCGCTGTTCACCAACAACGAGTTCCACAACACCGGCGTTCTGCCCGGTATGGGCCAGCTGCCCGGAATGGGTCGGGCCGCCGGCGTGCGGGAAGCCCGTGCGGACGCCTTCAACTGCCTGGGAGCTTTCAGCGACGACGCCACTCGGAGCTGCGCCGAGCTTCGCTTTGCCAAGACGAGCGATGACCTGGTCGGCGCCCAGCGTACCCCCTCCCTGCGCAACGTAAGCCGCACGCCGCCGTACATGCACGCCGGGCAGATCGCCTCGCTGCGCGACGTCCTCGAGCACTACCGTCGGGCAGAGCCATCCCTGGTCGGGCACAACGAGGCCAAGCCGCTCGACCTGCGACAGGACCAGATGCGCTTTCTAGAAGCCTTCCTGCGAACGCTGGACAGCGGTGTGGCCGCGGACGATCGCTGGCTGGCACCGCCCGAGTCGGGCTGAGTCAGGCCCCTCGCAAAGCGGGCAGAACTTCCTGGGCCAGCAACCGCTCGTTCTCGGCCACGTAGTCTCCCGGGCAGGCCGAGTTGAGGATGATGGTTTTCGCACCCGCCTCGACGTACTCCCGCAGCCGCGCGATGCAGGCGGCGGGGTCGCCGGCCAGGGCATAACGGCCGACGAGCTTCGTGAAATCCTGGTTGTACTGCAGGGAGAGCCGCTCGGCCGCCATGGCGACCGCCCGTTCGTGATCGTGGTGCACGGCAAAGAAAACGAACAGGCCGGGCCGAACGGGTTCGGGCCGATCGACGGTTTCCGAGTGTTGCGCAATCGCCACCAGGCTCTCGCCGAGCATATCGGGCGTGTACATGTAGGGCAGCCAGCCGGTGCCGAAGCGCGCGCAGCGGCGCATGGCGGCATCGCTGCGGCCCGATATCCAGATGGCGGGATGCGGTTTCTGCGTCGGCTTCGGATTCAGCGTCACGCCCGGCAGCGAGGTGAACCGGCCATCGAACCGAACGTCGTCCTCCGTCCACAGCCGCTTCATGACCTCTAGCGCCTCGTTGGTCCGCGCGCCTCGCTCATTCACCGGCACGCCGCAGGCTTCGAACTCTCCGGGAAACTCGCCGCCGACCCCAACCCCTAAGTGAAAGCGCCCGCCGGACACCACGTCCAAGGCAGCCACCTGCTTGGCCAGCAGCGCCGACGGATAAAGCGGTACCAGCGTGATGGTGCTCATGAGACGGATGCGCTGGGTGGCGCCGGCAGCCGCGGCAAGCGAGATGAGACCGTTGCCGACCGGGCCGTGAAAGAAGACATGCTCGCCGGTGGAAACGAACTCGTAGCCGAGCGATTCCGCCAGGCGGGCATCCTCCGCCGCGCTGTCAAGCCGCCTCAGCCCGATTCCAAACTCCACGTCGCTCACGCCGCGTCCTCCCCGTTTTTCAGGACGCCGCTCGCAAGCAGCGAGTCGACGTCCGCCTCGGTCTTGCCGAGCCATTCTCGGAGCACCTCCAGGTTGTGCTCCCCCTGGGCTGGCGCGGGACCGCGCACCCCGCTTCGGGCCGCCGAGAACCGATACGGCGACTGTGTTATCGGCCGCTGGCCGCCAGCCCCGTCGTCCACCTCCACGATGGCACCTCGAGCGCGAACCGTGGGTTGCTCGCGCATGGTCGCGGCATGGCGGACACGGCCCCAGGCCAGGTTCATGCGCGCCATGGCGGCTTCCACGGACTCCCAGCTTTCCAGGCCTTCCATGAATTCGGCGACCGCCTGGCGACGCAGCCCGATTTTGGTTTCCAGGTCCATCTCCTTGTGCGTGGGATCGGCCAGGCCGAGCTCTCCGGTCAGCAGCCGCCACAGGTACCGGAAATCCGCGGAGATCAGGATGGGGCCGGCCCCCGTCTGCCAGGTGTCGGCGCGCAGCGGGCCCGTGTCCTCGGAATCCTCCAGGTCGTAGTGGAGCTGATCGTCCGTGGCGACGGTGGCGTCGATCATGGCGATGTCGAGGTGCTGACCCGTGCCAGTTCGCTCGCGCAGGATCACAGCGGCCAGCACGCCGACCAACCCGTGTAGAGACGCGTTGGTGTCGGCAACGGACAGGGGCAGATCCCGAAAGGGGATGTCGCCGCGCCGGGCCTGCCGGTCGAGCAAGCCCGCCTCGGCGTGCACGATGGGCGCGTACGCCGGTCGATGAGACTCCGGCCCACCGTGCCCGAATCCGGAAACCGACAGCATGATGAGCCGGGGATTGACCGACTTGAGAGTCTCGTAAGCGAGGCCGAGACGCGGCATCACGTCCGCCCGGTAGTTCTCGATGAGGATGTCGGCCTCCCGCACCAGCTCGAAGACGAACTCCGCGGCCCCCGGCGCGCGCAGGTCCACGCAGATGTTCCGCTTCCCCGCGTTTTGCTGATGGTAGTAGCCGGGCACGCCGCCGATATGCCTGCCCCACAGGCGGGTAATGTCGCCTTCGGGCGGCTCGACCTTTACGACGTCGGCGCCGAGATCGGCCAGCATGCGCCCGGCAAACGGTCCGGCGAGCACGCGCGAGAAGTCCAGCACCTTCAGGTTCGCCAGGGGATACTGCCCCGCGCTCTCCACCTCGGTCATGATCACTCCTCCCCGTGCCCGGCGCGGCCGAGCATAGCATCGAAAGGCAAGCCGGCGAGCCGACAAACCAGCTTGCGCGTCAGCCCGTCTCGAACCCCGGATAGCCCGACGCCGTCTCGCGCTCGCAGCGTTCCCTATATCGGGGATACCCCCCGACGTACGGCATGAAGAGGCGCGCCTTGCCGGGTATGTTCGCGCCGAGATACCAGGAGTTGCAGCTGGGCGCGGTGTACATGGTCCCTTCGGCGACCTCGTTCACGTGGGCCGCCCATTCGGTTTCCGAGTCCGCGAGCGGTTCGATGTGCGTGCGGCTCGTTTCGCGCAGCCAGATGATGCAGTCGCCGATCCAGTTCACGTGCTGCTCGATGGCCACCAGCATGTTGCAGAGCACCGAGGGGCTGCCCGGCCCCGTCACCGTGAACAGGTTGGGAAAGCCGCGCATCTGCAGACCCAGGTAGGCGACCGGGCCGTAGCGCCACTTGTCCGCCAGCGCCTGCCCGTTCCGGCCACGGACGTTCGCCCTCATCAGCGCCCCGGTCATGGCATCGAAGCCCGTGGCGTAAACGAGCACGTCCAGGTCGTAGTGCGCGTCGCTGGTCATGACGCCGTCAGAAGTGAGGGTCTCGATCGGCGTTCTGCGCAGATCGACAAGCGTGACGTCATCGCGATTGAAGGTCTCGAAGAAGTCGCGGTCCAGGACCTGACGTTTACATCCCAGCCCATAGTCTTTCGGCATCAGCTTCTGGGCCGTTTCCGGATCTCTGACCGCTTCACGAACCGCATCGCGGTAAAGGGCGTTGGCGACCTCGTTGGCCTCCGGGTCGGTGTACACGTCCGGGAAGTTGAGCAGCGTCTCCACGCCACGCTCGGCGATGATCGCACGCCGCTGCTCAGCGTCGAGATCGAGGATGCCCGTGCGCGAGGCGCGTTCGCCCGGCACCGACGGGGCGGCGCGCGCGCCCCGCAGGGGCCGGTAGCCGGACACCCCGCCCATGTTGCGCTGCTGCATCTCGCGGATGCTGCGATAGTTTTCCCGGAACTCCTGCTGAACGTCGGCCCGCATGGCCTTGCGGTTGGCGGGCACGGTGTAGACGGGCGTCCTCTGAAAAACGCAGAGATGGCCTGCCTGTCGGGCAAGCTCCGGTATCACCTGCACGCCCGAAGACCCGGTGCCGATGATGCCCACACGCTTACCGGTAAGATCCACCGGCTCGTGCGGCCACAGGCCCGTGTGCAGAACGAGCCCATCGAACGCGTCGGCACCGGGCAGGCGGGGCGTGTTGGGAACGGACAGGCAACCGGTCGCCATTACGCAGAACGGCGCCTCGAAAACCTCGCCGGCCTCGCTGGTCAGCCGCCAGACGTCTTCGTCCTCCTGGTAGTTGACCGAAACGATTCGGGTGTCGAACTGCATGTCACGCCGGAGATCGAAGCGGTCGGCCACGTGGTTCGCGTAGGCCAGGATGTCTTCCTGAGAGGAAAACACCTCGGGCCAGTCCCACTCCCGTTCCAGCTCCGGCGAGAAGCCGTAGGAGTACTCGAGACTGGGAACGTCGCAGCGGGAGCCGGGGTAGCGGTTCCAGTACCAGGTACCGCCAACGTCCCCGCCCGCCTCGAGCACCCTCACGGTCAGTCCGAGCTCACGGAAGCGATGCACCGCGTACATCCCCGCGAACCCCGCGCCAACCACCAGCACGTCAGGTCGGTCATTCATCCGGCCACCGGCCATTCCCCTGTTGGACTCGGGCCGATTCTAAGGGGACGCGACGCCCGGCGTCACCGACCGGAGGGTCGCCGGGAACGCACGGCGATATTCCGCCCGTGACCGGGTACACTCCCTGCACCTTCTGGAGAGAGACACCAACGTGCTGATACTGCACCACGCCCCCAACTCACGGGCAGGCCGCATCGTGTGGCTGCTCGAGGAGCTTGGTCTGCCATACGAGCTGAACCGGATGGATTTCCACCCCAAGGACCTCAAGTCCGACGCCCACCGGGCCCGTCATCCGCTCGGCCGTGTGCCCGTCCTGGAGGACGGCGAGATCATGCTCTACGAGTCGGGCGCCATCGTGGAGTACCTCATCGCCCGCCACTCCGACGGCGCCCTCAAACCGCCAGCGGACTCGCCGCTCTTCCCCGAGTACCTGCAATGGTTCCACTACTGCGAGGGCATGGTCATGCCGCCGGTGAACACCATCGTCGTCCAGACCATTCTTCTACCGCCAGAGCGACGCAACGAGGAAGCGCTCGGCCAGGCCCAGAGACTGTTGGCCAAGGCGGTGGCACCGGTCGACGAGGCGCTGGCCGGTCGGCAGTACCTGATTGGCGAGTTTTCCGGTGCGGACATCATGCTCGGCCACGCGCTGTACATGTCCAGGCGATTGGGCGCGGTTTCAGCGGAGATGACCAACCTCAACGCGTACATCGACCGCATCGAAAGCCGCCCGGCGTTCCAGAAGGGCATTCAGGCCTGAGCTCGCCAACGGCCAGCTTCCCGAGCGGCCGTTGATCGACGGCAGATCACACTGGTCCGTCGGCGGGCGCAACTACGTCCTCGTCCTGCTGACGGCCACCGCGGCCTTCAACTTCGTCGACCGGCAGATCCTCGGCGTTCTGCTGGAACCCATCGGTCAGGAGTTCGACCTGCCCGACAGCCTGCTGGGGCTGCTTTCGGGTATCGCCTTCGCCGTTTTCTACGCGGTCCTGGGCATTCCCATTGCCGCGCTGGCCGATCGTCGCAACCGCCGTAACATCATCGTCGTCTGCGTCGCCCTGTTCAGCACGATGACGGCCTTGTGCGGCGCGGTGGTGAGCTTCTGGCAGCTGTTCCTCGCCCGCATCGGTGTGGGGGTGGGTGAAGCGGGAACCATGCCCGCCAGCCAGTCCATGCTCTCCGATCTCTTTCCGGTCCAGGAACGACCGTGGGCAATGGGCCTGCTCGCCACCGGGGGCAACATCGGGTTGATGCTCGGCCTGCTCATCGGCGGCTGGGTCAACGAGTGGTTCGGCTGGCGCGCTGCCTTCGTCACCGCCGCCGTACCCGGCGCGCTCATAGCCGCGGCCATCTACTTCACGGTCCCGGAGCCGATCCGCAAGCACCCCGCCACCCAACGTTCGAGTTGGCTGCGCGAAGCCCTCAGCGGCATCCGGCTGGTCGGCAGCATCCGCTCGGTGCGCCGCTTTGCCATGGGCGGCACTCTCTACGGACTCGCCGCCTACGGTATCCACACCTGGATGCCCGTCTACTACATCCGCTACCACGGCCTCTCCACCGGCGAGGCCGGCACGGTGATCTCCATCATCGTGGGCGTGCTGGGCGGGGTCGGCGCGTTCGCGGGCGGGGTCTTCTGCGCGCGCCTCAGCCGGCGCGATCTGCGCTGGAACGGCTGGCTGCCCGCGTTGGCGATCTTTACCAGCGTGCCGTTGCTCATCGCCATGCTGGTCACCGACAACACCTGGCTGGCCGTGGGCCTGTTCGTGGTGCCGGGCATCCTTTCCAGCGTCTACGCCGGGCCGACCTGGTCCATCATCCAGGAGCTCGTACCGGCTCAGCGCCGCGCCATGGCAGCTTCCGTGTACATGCTCTTCTTCAATCTCATCGGTCTGGGCCTCGGACCCCTGACGGTCGGCGTTCTGAGTGACCTGTACATACCCGCCATTGGCGATGCGTCCCTGCGCTGGGCCATGGTGAGCGTGCTGCTGGTGAGCCTGGGCGGGATCACGGCCTACCTGATGGCCGCCAGGTCCCTCATCGGCGATCTGGACGTGCTACGCTCACGGCCGGGAGGTGCTCAATCATGACCGTGAATACCCAGGTGCTCATCGACTCGCTGCCTCAGGGAAAACTCACCGCCGACAATTACCGGATCGCCGAGGGACCCGTGCCGGAGATTGCCGACGGCGAGGTGCTCGTGCAGACCACGGCCTTCGCCATCACGGCCGGTACCCGGGCGGGACTTCAGGGCAGCGCCGGCTATGCCGGGGCGCCCACCACCGGCGTGGTCATGAACGGCACCGGGGTGGGCGTCGTCGTGGATAGCCGCGCTGCCGAGTTCACCGGCGGCGATCGGGTGCTCGGACCGACCGGCTGGCAGGCTTACTCCGCGCACAAGCCGCGTGCGCTCAGCCTCATCCCCGAGGGCCATGACCCCTTTCACTATCTGGGGCCCCTGGGCGTGAACGGCCTGACCGCCTATTTCGGGCTGTTCGACGTGGGCCGCCCCGCGGCGGGCGAAACGGTGATGATCTCGGCTGCCGCCGGCAGCGTCGGCCACCTGGTCGGACAGATGGCAAAGACGGCTGACGCGCGCGTCGTGGGCGTGTGTGGCAGCGACGCCAAAGGCCGCACTCTCACCGGCGAGCTCGGCTTCGACGCCGTCGTCAACTACCAAGAAGATGGGTTTCGCCAGGCCCTGAAGGAAGCGACACCCGACGGCGTCGACGTCTACTTCGACAACACCGGAGGCGACATCCTGGGTGCCGCGCTCAGGCGAATGAACGTGGCGGGAAGAATCGCCTGCTGCGGCGTGGTCTCCCAGTACGATACCGACAATCCCGAACCCGGCCCGCGCGGCATCCCCGGGCTGCTCATCAACAAACGCCTGGACATGCGCGGCTTCCTCGTCTTCGACTTCGCCGACCGCTACGCCGAAGCGCGCGACACCATCTCCGGCTGGCTCGAGTCGGGCAAGGTTAAGGCCCTCGTGGACGAGGTGCATGGTTTCGAAGCCGCACCCTCAGCGTTCGTCGACCTGCTGGCGGGGGGCAACATCGGCACGCGCGTGGTCCGGATCGGCTGAACAGGCAATGACGTTACGGGGCGGCCGCTGATCGCAGGGGCCGACCCGAGCCACGGGGAGAGACAAGATCATGGCTGAAAGCGACATCCGCCCCGCTCAACCGGGAGGCCCGGCAGAGATGCTTGACGCGGGGAGCCCGCACTTTCTCCGCGGCGACCCGATCACCGGCGATCGATACTACAGCCCGGAATTTGCCCGCCAGGAATGGGAGCACATGTGGACCAAGGTGTGGCACATTGCCGGCCGGGAAACCGAGCTTCTCGAGGCCGGCGACTGGATCGTGCACAACTTTCTGCGCGAATCGGTGGTCGCCGTCCGGCAGGCTGACGGAAACATTCGCGCCTTCTACAACACCTGTCAGCATCGCGGCAACCGGCTCGTTTGGGCGGGCGAGGGTCACGGCAACTTTACCTGCTCCTATCACGGCTGGGTGTACGGCCCCGATGGCGTTCTCGCCGATGTTCAGGACCCGGACGACTTCGAAGGAGGCAATCCCTGCGGTCGTGTCTCCCTGGTAGAGCTGCCATGTGCCACCTGGGGCGGGTTCGTCTGGTACAACATGGATCCCGATGCGCCTTCGCTCGCCGAGTTCCTGGACCCCATCCCGGAACTGTTCGCCAATCGGGATATGGCCAGTGCGATCCGGGTTGTCCGGCGAACTTTCTCGGTGAACGCCAACTGGAAGTTCGCCTCGGACAACTTCAACGAGTCCTATCACCTGCCCACGGTGCACCCCGAGCTTGCCACGACTACCGACGAGGATTACCGCAACACCGTCTTCGAGGCCTACTCCACCGGCCATAACCGGATGATCGAGCAGGGCCAGCCGTCCATGCGGGCACCCCGCCCCAACGAGGTCGAGGCACCGTGGGATCAGATGCTGGCCGAATGGGAACTGAACCCCGCCGACTTTGCCGGGCGCGCCCGGGACGGTCGAGTCGCGCTGCAACGGCAGCGGCGCAAGCTGGGGCCAGCGCGCGGCTACCGGCACTACGAGAAGTACGCGGACGACGAGCTGACCGACTACTTCCATCACACCCTGTTCCCCAACGTGACCCTCACCGGAACGGCGGACGGCGTGCACTTTTTCCGGACCGAGCCTCATCCGACCGACCCGGAGAAATGCACGTTCGACTACTGGTTCCTGGCCCCACCCGTCGAGAGGCAGGCAGAGGTCGTCACCATCTGCGGCCCCCGGCCCTTGAAGGAAGCTCAGCCGGAGCAGTTCGAGTACGGATCCGGTGCGGTGATTGAGGACATGATGGATTCGTTCCTGATCCAGGACCTGGGGGTCGCCGTGGGGCAGCAGCAGGGCTTCCATTCCCGCGGCTATGGCGATGCCATCCTGAGCGGCCAGGAGAGCCGGGTGCGGCGTTTTCACGAGGTGCTCAACGACTACCTGGAAGGCCGTCGCTAACAGCTGTCGCCGGAAAGACACTCTGGCGCCGCACCGATGACCACTTACGCTGTGGAGTAATCGTGCCCAAACTGGTAAAAACTCGCGCGGGAGACAATCTAAACCGCAATTACCCGGCTTGAGGTCGTACTTCGGCATGCGCCCGCGCGTCCCGAACGCACGACAAGGGGCGATACGACTGGAGAGAAACCAAGCATGAGACGACTAACAGTTCCCATGGCGATCATCGCGCTGTCCATGGGCGTGAGCGCGCCCGGTATGGCTGAAGAGGCCGGCGAGGCGTCAGCGGGACAGATTGAGGAGATCATGGTCACCGCGCAGCGGCGGGTAGAAAGCATTCAGACCGTGCCCGTCGCCGTCACCGCGGTCTCGGGTGAGCGGATGGAAGCCCTGGGCGCCGTGACCATAGAGGCCATCCGAGGCTACGTGCCCAACGTTCAGATTCAACAGTTCTCCAACACGCCGCACGGCGCCGTGTTCAACATTCGCGGCATGGGTGTTATCGAGCCCGACCCCTACGCGGGCACCACCGTGGTGGTCACCCAGGACGAGGTCCCGCAGTTCTTCAACATGGTCTCCCTGCTGGACACGTACGACATAGAGCGCGTCGAGGTGCTTCGCGGAGCACAGGGCACGCTGTTCGGAGCCAACAGCACCGGCGGCGTGATCCAGGCAGTCTCCAGACGACCGGATCCCGGCGAGTTCGACGCGGAGGTTTACGCGAGCTACGGCAACTACGATCGGCTCGACCTGCGCGGGGCGGTCAACATTCCCATCATCCAGGACCAGCTGGCGGCGCGCATCAGCGTCAGCCACTATCAGCGCGACGGGTACATGAAAAACATCGTCGACGACAAGCCGCTGGGCGACAAGGATCGCACGGCCGTGCGGGGCAGCCTGTTCTGGCAGGCGAACGATAACTTCGACCTGACGCTGATCGGGGAATACTCGGGGCACCGGGACGGCACGCCCCACTCCGTGAACGGCTCGGTGTTCGGTGAGGCTTTGCACATTCCCGAAGGGACGGTCCTTGCGGGTGCGGCGCTGCCCATGTACCGCTCGCCCTGCCTGACGCCCGGTGAGCGGTGCGATGCGCCCGGCAAGTACCGATCGGCTCGCGGTCCTGAGATCCCCGACAAGTCGAATCTCGACTCCTACTCGGGAACCCTGATCATGAACTGGGACACGGAGATCGCCTCTTTCACCTCGATCACCGGTTACAAGGACTGGAAGCTGCGCGAGTACACCGACCAGGATTGGACCCCGGAGTTTCTCGACGACACCGACCGGCGCACCCGCGGCGACCAGTTCACCCAAGAGATACGCGGGACGTTCCAGTTCTCCGACAACTGGGAAACCATGATCGGCGTGTTCTACGCCGACTACGGCTGGGACCACTTTCAGGATTTCAGGATCCAGTTTTCCGCGCCCGGCCTGCGTCAGCTGACTCAGAACGACTGGGACACGGAGATCTGGTCCGCCTTCCTGCACACCTACATCGACATTTCCGACCGCTTCCGGATGCAGGGCGGCGTGCGCGTCCACGGCGAAGAGACGAGCGCGGAGTCCGACATACCAATCTGGCTCGATCTCACCGGCATGGCAGAGTTCCGCGGGCCTCCCGACAACGCAGAGGCGGGGCCGAATGAGATCTTCATCATCCGGGCGGCCAACTCGGGCAAGGAGGACTGGACCGAGGTGGCGGCAAAGATCGGTTTCGAGTACGACCTGGCGGATGACGCCATGGGCTACATCACCTACGCCCGCGGCTTCAAGTCCGGCGGCTTCACCGGAAGAATCGGCATTCCGGAAGATCTAGGACCATACGATCCCGAGTACGTGGACATGATCGAGGTCGGTCTGAAGGCACAATGGCTCGACGATCGGCTCCGAACCAATCTGGCCCTGTTCTACAACTGGTATGACGACATCCAGCTCGCCCAGATCTTCTTCATCGAGGACGAGGCCGGCAACACCATCAACGGCAACACTATCCTGAACGCGGCGAAGGCCGAGACCAAGGGACTGGAGCTCGAGATCCTCGCCGTGCCCAGCGAGTGGCTGACGCTGAACGCATCGGTCGGCTACCTTGATGCCGAGTACGAGGAGTTCGATACGTTCAACCCCGTCCTCGCAGTCGATCAGGACCTGTCGGGCAACGTGCTGCAGAACGCGCCCAAGTGGACGGCCAACCTCGGCTTCGATGCCAACTTCGTGGTCGCCGACGCGGCGGAGGTGTCCGTGAACTTCCAGTACAAGTACACGAGCAAGAAGTACAACACGAGCCTGTTCAACACGCCGCGCTCTGAGATCCAGCCCACCCACCTGGCCGATCTCAACGTGGACTTCTCGCCAATTGGCGGCAAGTGGTCGGTAGGCTTGTGGGCGCGGAACCTGTTCGATGAGCGCTACATTGACAGCGTGTTCGATGCACCGGGCGTCTTCGGCCTGGTCAACTACCAGGATCCACGCACCTACGGCGTGTCGGTCAAGGTGGAGATGTAGTCCCCAGGCGCTACGCGCTCGACCACGCCCGCGCGCGGTCGAGCGCCCTTCGGTAGTGCTTCAGCCCCAGGGCAAGGCAGAGGCTGGAGATGGAGTAGTTCACGACCGCGAGCAGCGAGATGGACTTGCCCAGCGCCATCTCGCTGCCGAACACGAAGTCGCTCAACACGGCCGGCAGTGACGGCGCAAAGGTGTACGCGAGAAAATTCACGGCGATCAGGTAGAAGGCCACCATCTGGCCGCGCAGCTCGTTGGGCGCGATGGCCTGCAGGGTAGCCATGATGAGACCCGGCGGCATGGCCATGCAGAACGTGGCGGGCACTAGCAGAGCAATGCCAACCCACGGCTCGGGGACGATGGTAATGGCCGCGCCCACCGGCAGCAGGACGATGGATCCGTACATCACGACGCGGATCGTACCGTCCGGAGAGTCGCGCCGGATCAGCCGGCCTGCCCAGGCCCCCCCGATGATGCTGCCGGCGATGCCGACAAACATGGCGATGAAACCGTAGGTCAGCCCGATCTCCGTGCGCGTCCACGCGTGGTTGCGCACGTAGAACTCCACGATCCACGAGAACAGCGACCAGCCCTGGGTCGCGAGGCACAGATATGCCGTGAAAATCAGGAAGAAGAAGGCGCCACGGACCTTGACGAACGCCCAGACCTCCCGGAGCGGCACGCCGGCCTCTTCGGTCTGCTTGCCGTGGCGGGCGGGCTCCCGCAGGCCCCACATGGCGAGCGCAACCAGCAACCCCGGCGCACCCACCAGCAGGAACACCATCTGCCAGGAGAACACCTCACCAAAGAGCGGCAGCACGAAGTTGGGCGTCGCCTCCAGGTAGTCGATCAACGGCCCCCCGGCGATGTTGGCCAGACCCTGGCCGATGAAGGGTGCGGAGGCAACGATACCCATGGCGAGCGGCAGCATGTGGGGAGGAAAATAATCGGAAAGCGAAGACGTGGCCGCGGGCTGCAGCGTCGCCTCGCCGACCCCGACCCCCATGCGGGTGGCAAAGAGGTGCCAGTACTGGCTCACCATTCCACACGCCATGGTCATCGCGCTCCAGGCCGCAATGCCGATGGCCATCAGGTTCTTGCGGTTGTAGCGGTCGGCAATCCAGCCGGCGGGGTAAGACAACACGCTGTAGAGAAAGGTGAAGGCGAAGCCCATGATGAGCGACACCTGGAAATCCGAGATCCCGCCGAGATCGCGCTTCACCGGGCCGATCATCACGTTGAGGATCTGACGATCGATGATGGAGAAGGTGGAAGCCACGGTCAGAACCGCGACCACGTACCACAGATAAGCCTGGCCGAACTTTTCCCGCATGGGTGCCGGCAAGCCCTCAGCGCGGCGCGAGAGCGGCGATCTCGGCCAGGCTCTGCTCCCGGGGCGTGCCGGTGGTGCCGAACACGTAAGATTGCCCGGTTGGACCGTCCGGACCATGGGAAAGCACGTTGAGCACCGCCTGCCCTACGTCCCCTGGCCGCATTCCCGCCTCCGCGATGGGCTCCGAGACCGCCCGCAGCATGGGCGTATCGGTAGCGCCCATGCACAGCGCGTTGACCCGGATGTTGTGGTCCTTCAGCTCCACGGCCCAGGACTCGGTCTGCCGCCACATCACCCACTTCGCGCCGTCATAACCAGTGGCACCGGGACCCGTCATGAGGTGGCCTTCCTTGATGTGTTCGGTGATGATGTTGACGATGTTGCCGCCGCCAACCTCGCGCATCGCCGGGAAGGCCGCCCGGGCGCAGTAATAGCTGCCAAGGGCGCAGATGGCGATCGACCGTTCGTACTCGCGCGTCTGCGCTTCGTAGCCGCCCACCGTGAGCGAAGTGTCCACGTAGATGGCGGCGTTGTTCACCAGGACGTCGATTCTTCCCAGATTCGTCAACACCTCGCTCATGGCCCGCCTGACCTGGGAGCGGTCGGCAACGTCGCAGTCCACCGCAAAACCCCGCCCGCCGGCCTCATCCGCAAGCCTCGCCGACTCCTGATTGCCCACGGCGTCGATGTCCAGACAGGCAACAGCGGCGCCCTGCTCTGCCATGGCAACGGCGATGCCGCGACCGATACCCACCGCCGCTCCGCTTATAACGGCGACCTTTCCTTCGAGGATCATCGGGCCCCCTCCAATCAGTCCGGCTCAATCAGTAAGGCATGTCCAGCTCGATGCGCCGACGGTGGATTCGCCACTCACCGCCCTTGAGGAGGACCTCGTCCCGATACAGCCCGGAGGTGACCAGCCGGATCTGCCCATGCTCGACAGAGGTGATGGTGATGTTCGAGACCAACTTGGCGCGCTCCTCGGCGACGTCTTCGAAGAATACGTTCGTGACCACGTGACGCCGCTGATCGGTCTGTTCCGCCATGGAATCCGTAATCAGCCCCATGATGGCTTCACGTCCCTCGAACGACATGGTCCCTTCCACGCCCTCGATGTCTAACTCAAAGGACGCATCTTCCGTGAACGTTCCTTCCAGCATCTCCACGTGACGCTCGTCCAGCGCGTACGCGGAGCGTCCCAGAAGATCGTGAATGGCAAGTCTGACTGCAGTGTCCATCGTTCCCTCCCCCCGAATAAGGCCCGCAATGCAGCCACCGACGTTATGGCATTCCTTGCGGAATTGCCAGCCAAAGCCGCGGCGCGACCTTCTGTGGGGACGGCCGTGACGGCCCGTCTGGCGACGGCCCGCCGAGCACCGTTTGCACACTGGTTCCTTGACAGGCAAAGGCGGCGCCACGTCCAATAAGCCGGGCCCGCAAGGAACTCGTTGTGCAGCGGCTGAAAAACTCCACGCTCTTTTATTACAGCCTTACCGACCTGCCCATCGCCATGTCGATGTTTCCGGTGGCCGTCTTCATCCCTCGCTTCTACGCCAGCGACGTCGGCGTTCCCCTGGCGGTGGTGGGCACGATCATCTTCGTCGTCCGCCTGTTCGACGTCGTCACGGACCCTCTGATGGGCTACTTGAGCGACCACACCCGCACGCGCTTCGGCCGCCGCAAGCCTTGGATCTTCGCGGCAACGCCCATCATGATGGCCTCCATCTACATGCTGTTCATGCCGCCCGAGGGCGCGGGCTGGCTGCACATGCTCACCTGGAGCATGCTGCTGTCCATCGCCATCACCATGATGCTTATCCCCTACTACGCGTGGGGCGCGGAGCTTTCCCCGGACTACAACGAGCGCTCACGGATCACCGGTGGACGGGCCATGGCCGGCGTGTTCGGCAGCCTGAGCGCGCAGCTGATCCCCGCGGGCGCTCTGCTGCTCTTCGGCCTGGGCGGCAGCGACGTGGTGCTCACCCTGGTGGGGACCACCATGCTCGTCATGATGCCGATATGCGTTTCGCTGACGTTGCTGAAGACCGCCGAGCCCGCGGCGCGCCAGAAATCCACGGTTCCGGTGATCAAGGGCCTGAAGCTGATGTGGGCCAACGGCCCGTTCAAGCGGCTGGTCCTTGCCTTCATGATCGGCTCCATCGGCCTCAACATCACCACGCCGCTCTACATCTTCTTCATCGCCGACGTCCTCAATGCCGAGGACCAGGCGATCTACATGCTGACCTTCTTCTTTCTCGTCAGCTTCGGCTCGGTGCCGTTCTGGGTGAAGCTCGCGCGGCGCATCGGCAAGCACAAGGCCTACCTGACGTCCTTTTTCGTTCTGGCTTTTGCTCACCCGTTCTACCTGCTGCTGGGCGAAGGGGACTTCTGGTGGATGCTCCCGGTCACCTTCGCCACGGGTTTCGCCAGCGGCGGTTTCTCGCAGACCCTTCCCAATTCCATGAAAGCCGACGTCATCGACCTCGACACGCTCGAAAGCGGAGAGAACCGGGCTGCCCTTTTCTTTTCGGCCTGGTCGTTCGCCCAGAAGGCGACCGCCTCGGTGGGCAGCTCCATCGCTTTGTTCGGGCTCGCCCTGTTCGGCTTCGATGCCGCCCCGGAGGCGGTGAACGGGGCCGACGAGCTCTTCGGGCTACGTTTTCTGTTCTCGACCTTTCCTTCCCTGTTCTTCCTGACGGGCGCGGCCATCGTCTGGCGCTACCCGATCACGGAGGCGCGTCACGAGGAGATACGAAGGGGCATCGAAGCCAGGCTCAAGGCGAGCCCGTAGCGCAAGCTCAAGCCGCTTTGGAGTCCTGTCCGATTTTGTGGGGCGCATCCTCAGGCGCGCCAGGCTGGTCCGGCTCGCCAAACATCCGCTCCAGGTCCTCGGTGGACACTACGTAGCGCTGGGCGCTCTGAAGCAGCTGGATCTGCAGGTGCGACAAACCATGGGTAGCGCCAAGCACACCCACGGTGGGAACTTCCGGAGCCGTACGCCTGGACATGTTGCGGTAGCGGAAGAAGGAGACCACGGCCCACGTCATGTACACCGTCACCAGCGCCAGAATTCCGCCGCCGTAGTAGCTGGCCTTTTGAATCAGGTCGTTGACACCGAGGTCTTGAAGCATCAGCGTGTGCACCGTGTGAGCACCGACCACCCAGGCCAAGAGGCTCAGCAGGGGCACCACTAGATAAACCCAGATGGCCCAGCAGATGAGGGTCAGGCTGACGCCGCCAACCCGTTGCACGGCCGTCTGCAGCTCGGGCCGCTCGATGATCAGATCGGGTTCATTCTGCGGCAGCATGAAACTGCTCTCCCCGGTCCGGGCTCGTCCAGACGGCGCGCTCCTCACGTCGCTTCAACAACGCCCTCGGCACGGCGACGATGGTCGTGAACACGTTGATCAGCCAGTAGACCAACGGGTACCAGATGATCCAGTAGTACATCTTCGCCAGCCCCTTTTCATAGCGGCTGTCGATGACGAGGCTAACGGCGAACTGCAGAAGACAGGTCACTCCGATCATGGCGCCGCCCCAGCTGGGCAGCCACTCCTCGAAGCGAGGCAGATCGGGGGCATGGGTGACCTGAGCGATGACCAGGCTCACCGCGAGAAAGAGCATGGTGTAGGACCAGGCGACGCTGAGCCAGAACTCCACGAAGACGGGCCACATGTAACGCTGTCGCCATTTGAGCAGGCTGCGCCCGTGATCGAGAGCGACCTCGACGCCGCCTTGGGCCCAGCGCAGGCGCTGCCGCCACAGCCCCTTGATGGTTTCCGGCATGAGGATCCAGCACACCGCATTGCTTTCGAAACGCACCGCCCAGTGGTCTTTCTGCAGCCGCCAGCTGATGTCGATGTCGTCGGTGAGCTTGGTCAGGTCCCAGAACCCGACACGATAAAGGGCCGTCTTTCGAAACGCCGACACCACGCCCGAGACAGTGAACAGACGCCCGTAGATCCGCTGGGCCCGTTTGATCAGACCGATGATGGACGAAAACTCGGCCACCTGAATCTTACCCAGCAGCGTCGAGCGGTTCCTGACCCGCGGGTTTCCTGTCACCGCTCCTACTCTGGGGCCAATCAGAAAGTGCCGCATGATCCATTGGACGGCATGGGGATCGAGGATGGCGTCCCCGTCGATGCAGACCAGAAACTCGTGGTTCGAGGCCATGGCGCCCACCCGGAGCGCCGCCGCCTTACCCTGGTTAGAGGCGAGATGAATGACCCGGATGGCCGTTTTCTCCGCCAGCTCATCGAGAATGTCTGCGGTGTCGTCGGTGCTGCCGTCATTGATGACGATGATCTCGTAGTCCGGGTACTTGAGTCTCTGCAGCGACCGGATGGTCTCCACGATGGCGAAGGATTCGTTGTGCGCGGGCACCAGAACGGAGACCCCGGGGTACTCTGGAAGCGGCGGAGGCCGGTCGACGCGGGCGTGCCCGGCGCGCTCCCAGTGAAAGAGGTAGTAGATCCCACCCACCATCCACAGATAGGCCATGAACAGCGGGTAGATGAGTGCGAACTCCTGGAGAACCCGATAGAAAAGATCCAGCGTCACGTCACTACTCCTCCAATGCCGGGTGGTAGTTGACGGACAGGCGCGAGCGCACGAGGGGCACCGGCGGGTAGCCCTGGATGAAGTCGTCGGGATAGTAGGCGATGTGCTTCACGCCGCGGTCGAGCAGCAGATCGATCTGGTTCGCGAACGTCGCCGCCCGCACGGGATTGCCCTCGCGCCAGTCGACGGTCTGGAGCTCGAAGACGGTACGTTCCATCGCTCCGGGTGTTGCCTGAACCGTTTCGACCAGCCGGCTCAGCCAGGCCTCTGGATCCTTCGCGCCTTCCAGATACGGCATGGCCATGATCGCCGTGTAGTCATAGCTGCGCGTAAAGCGCGCCAGGCTCTGGGCAAACCAAGCCTCGCTCGCGGGCTCAATCACGGGCCGGGCGTAGATGTTCCGGGCGGTGAGCAGGGCAGGCTGATGCCGTCGCAGCTCGTCCGCCAGACGCTGGGTGAACTCGATAAGATGACGCGTCCTGCGCCGGGCGAGCTCCAGATCCGCAGGCTTCCCGCCGCCGTCGATACCCGCTGCCCGTGCATCGTCGCCGAGATGGGCGAGCGCTTCGACGTTGACGTCCTCACGGTCGGTAATGAAGGCGTCGTCGTGAAAGAGCACGCCGAGAAACCGGCTGCTGCGGCCCAGATCGTCGTATATCTCCCGCACGATGCGCCGCGCGTCAGGGTGATAGGGAGACAAACGGTGATACTGCGAGGCGTGCGAGCCGTCGTAGGCCTTCACGGCGAGAGCCTCATTCAGCTCCTCGTCCGGAAGCTCGAAGGCCATGACCGGCATCCAGGCAAACACCTCCACGCCTGCCCGGGTCTTCAGCTGCCAGGCGACGCGGTTGAAGAGGTCCGCGCGCACCGGCAGGTGTCGATTGGGAAAGTACAGCGCGTCCGCGACGCCATTACCGTCGGGGTCGGCAAACGCCTGCAGAAAAACGAACGAGAGCTTCATAGCCTTGATGCGGTCGAGCAGGCGGCCGAGGTTCTTTTCGGCCTGCACCGGATCCGGGTCGTAGACGTAATCCATGTCCACGTGAGCCGCGCGAACGGGCCTTTCCTGGTAGAGGCCGAGCGCGGACGAAGTGAAGGAAAGCATCGAGGTGTCGGCGCCCACCAGCACGCGATGTACGCGCGCAATGTCGGATCGGGGATCGTTTGCGATCCCATCCAGGGTCAGCGAGATCTCCATGCCGAGGTCCCGGGCGATCTCCATGCCCGGCCGGTTATACGCGCCATAAGGCCAGACGATGGCGCGCGGGGCTTTGCCGACCTGCTCGGCAATGACGGCGCGGCTGCGCGTCAGATCCTGCCGCAGCCTCGAAAGGTAGGCCTCCTCCAGCTCGTAGGAGCGCGACTCGTCATCCCATATGCGGGATACGGCCGCGGGCAGCTCGTTGCCAAAGGCGTTGCCCGTAAGCCCCCGATGCATGTCGTGGGTGTGCGATGCGATCTCGACGAGCCCGGAGGCCGCAATCTCCCGAACCTGGTCCCAGTTCAGGAACCGCTCGCGGGGGACCTCCTCGGTTCCGTAGCGGACTGTGGAACCGGCGGGCGCGTCGACCCAGCCCGTGACCGGCGCCAGCACCGCGTGAAAGTCGAACAGCTTCAGAATCGGCAGGACCTGCTCGGCAAAGCTTGCGTAGCCGTCGTCGAAGGTGAGCAGCACGGGGCGCGGCGGCAGCGCAGCACCGGCCGCGGCCGCATGCCATTGATCCAGGGTAATGGGCTCGAAGCCGTGGGCATCCAGCCAAGAAAGCTGGTTGATCAGCTGCTCGACGGTGATGGTGGTGCGCTCCTGACCTATCTCTCGGGCGTGTTCCACCACGTCGTGGTAGGAGACCGCCAGCACCCGTACGCCCGGGGTCGGCTCGGCGGCAACTGCGCCGGCGATCAGCGCGAACGCGAGGAGCAGGGCGACCAGCCGGCTCATAGATGCCCCCTGAAGGTCAAGAACACTTCGGCTACGTGCTCGCGCTCGCCGTCATACCTGCGGCCCCCCCAGCTCGCGCCCCAGCTGAGCCCGACGCGCCGGCCGAGCTGCCAGTCGTGCTCGAGGCGGACGGTCCAAACGGGCCCACTGCCATGGTTCTTCTGGTGATAGGTGCCGCCGTTGAAGCTCAGGCGCTGCACGAACGAATGCCGGTAGCGGCGCACGATGCGCCACTCGTGGGTAACCCCGGCGCCGACCTGGTAGTCGTTCTCAGGGTTGTAGTAAACGGCGTCGCCTCCGGAGTTGCTGCTGGCGTAGGCGCCCAGGTTTGCCAGCAGCTTGTGTCGCGGCGCGTTGAAGACTCGCTGCTCGAAGCCCGAGTCCACCCACTTACGGTCGTTGCCGTCGTTCATCTTCATCAGGCCTGCACGGGCGTATGCCCCACGCGACTCGTGCCAGCGGTAAGTGGCGCCTCCCTGGGCCTCGTCGGCGCGGATGCCGACACGCGTGCCACGCAGGGGCATGCCCGTGGTGTTGTAGGACACCAGGCCGTCCCAGGTGAGACGGTCAGACTGCCGCCAGCTCGCCGATGCGGTGACGCCCGCCTTGCGGTTCTGCTCGATGCCCTTGTGTACCTCTGCACGAGCGCTCCAGCGGTTACTGCGGAAATCCACGCCGGCGCCTATGCGATGGTCCAGGCCGGTCCCTTCGGTGAACTCGCCATGGCGGATGGCGTCGTGGACGAACCACCGATAGCGGTACGCGATGGGGCTGGAAAAGTAGTGCGCGTCGGTTCGCCAGCTCTTGCCGGCAAACGCCGATCCTTCCGAACGTTCACCGCGGGCGCTGAACTCGAGCACACCGCGATTGTGCAGCTCCCAGCGCTCACGCAGATTCAGTGCCGACTTGTCGTAAGGCTCAGCCGCGATGACCCGCTCGACCTCCTGCTCCGCCTCTGGAAAGCGCTGGGTCTCCAGGGCCACCGTGCCGCTGAGCACCTTGACGCCAACGTTGTCGGGATCCACGGTCATGATTCGGACCACCTCGCGTTGAGCCGTGTCGTTCCAGCCCCGCCACTGCATGACTTCTGCCCGGGTGAGGCGGACGCCCGTATTGGCCGGCGCGATGGCCAGCATGGAATCGAGATCGGTCAGCGCTTCGGTGTAGCGCTCGCGGTAGGCGAGCTCCCGTGCCGAGATCACCCTGGCGATGGCGTACCGATCGTTCGGCACCCAGATACGCGGTGTCGGCCTGTCGAAGGGCTCTTCATGAGCGAGAACGTCCTCCGCAACCAGGCGTGCCCGTTCGAACTCGTCAGCGTCAGAGAGGGCATAGAACAACCCGATCTTGAGATTGAAGGAGCCCGGGCTGAGCTCGAGCGCGCGATCGAAACAGGCAACGGCCTCGCGGGGGCGCTCTGCGTAGAGATAGGCGCGAGCGGCCGCAGCCAGCACGTAGGCAGGCAAGCCAATCAGATCGCCCGGCTCGCTCTGCAGGGATTCGTAGAGCTCGATGGCTTCCGTCATCCGGTACGCCGCGGCATGCGAGACCACGCGATCGAACTCGAGCGCGCGGCGGTTACTCGGAGCGGCGACCTCCGGAGCATCGCTGCTCGACAGCGCCACGTGGCTGTCGGCCGCAATCTCCGCATCCGCCAGCGGCGAGCGCGGATTGGGCAGATCGGCCCAACGGGCCCGTTTGGCCGCGGCATCAAGCTGCAGACGCACGACGTCCTCTGCGCTCAGGACGTCAGGGTGTGCTTGCGCCGCCTCGAAGGCCTCCAGCGTCGCACCCAGGGCTGAAGCGAGCATGATCCAACGGCGGCGCGCCTCGTCGTACCCTGGATCGAACGCGATGGCCTGATCGTAGCAGGCCAGCGATCGGGCAAATCGCGCGTCTGTTTCCTCGACGTAACCGCACACGAACTCAACCTGAGCCAACGCCTTCGAGTCATCCCCCGCCAGACGTCGGGCGTCCTCGAGCGTCTTTCGCGCGGCGTTCGCCTCGCCGCCATCCGCCAGCGCGAGAGCAAGGCCCAGCCGATAGCCCACGGATTGAGGGTCCCGCTCGATCAGCCGGTCGTAGAGGTCGAAGGAGAGTTGCCAAGAGTCCTGATTGCGCGCCGAACGTGCGTACGTCTCCAGCGCATAGGTGGGCAGGTCACCCGGTTGCAGAGCGCTCAGGAGTTCGAGGGTGCGGGAATCGTTGCCGGCCCAGGAAGACACGACTGCGAGGTCCAACCGTAGCGGGATCGATTCCGGCGTGTCAGCGTGGAGTCGTTCAAGGGCGTCGACCGCGGCGGCCAGTTCACCGGCACGCGCCAGCGCCACCGCCTCCTCACGGGAACGGTCCACACTCGCGGTGGCGATGGGTACGACCAGCGCAAGGAGAAGAGCGGCCCAGCTTCCTCCTCGCCGGCCGCGATGTCTGGTGGGCCAGATAGACACCAGCAAAAGCGGTTCCTGCAGCGATCCTTTGCGTGGACTCCATTCTCCGGATATCGATGCTGGGCTTGTGATCGCGGTGCCCAAACCGTGACGGTTTGCACACCGGTTTTGAGAATTGTTCGCCCCCGGAGGGCGTTAGGCGTCGGCGGGGCCGAATCCGGGCGGAAGCCAAGCTTCCGCCCGTTCGGGACGGATCAGGGCTTGGTGGCGGTGACGGACTCTCCAATGGGCGAATCGGAGGAATCGTGGTTGTCCCCAGGCGCGTAATCCGGCGCACCTATCGAGCTTATCGAGTAGGTGACGCTGCCGTTCTTCTTGTGCTGAAAGACGGGTTCCGCCGTACAGAAGCCCGAATCATCGGTCGTGCAGGAAGGTGTTGCGCTCGTGGTCGTATCGAAGGTCACCAGAGCGCCCGACACAGGCGCATGGTTGATGTCGTGGATCCTGACACTGACCTCCGAGGACCAGGTGTTGCCGCCCGCGGCAGCGCTCGAAACCGTCAGCGCCGCGAGGTGGCTGCCCGTGGCATCGGAGCCACCGCCACCGCCACCGGTATCTCCGCCTCCGCCGCCGCCTCCGCCGCAGTTGAGCGCAGCAGCCGCGTTCAGTCGGCCGTAGCGGCTCCAGACGAGCATGTCCTGCCCGATGGCGCCGGTTGCGTCCGCACAGTCCTGCATGCGCCGGCGCACCTCCACGCGGTTGGCGTTGGCGGCGTCCGTCCTCTGCAGATAACTCAGCACCAGGGCGGCAACCCCGGCTACGTGGGGAGAGGCCATGGAAGTTCCGCGCTTCCAGCCGAAGCACTGTGTGGCCGTGGAAGAGCAGAAGCTGTTGGGCACGGTGGCGATGATGGAGTCACCGGGCGCAAGCAGATCGACCCAATCGTCCACCTCCGTGCTGAACGTGGAAAATCCAGCGCGGTCGTCCCAGGAGTTGGTGGCGCCCACGGAGATGACCTCCGGGTAAGCGGCGGGATAGAACTTCTGCCAGTTGCCGTTGTTGCCGGCGGCGGCGACGAGGATGAGCCCCGCGTCCGCCGCATCGTTGAGCGCGGCTTCGACGACGGCCGACGGGGCAGCCTGACCGAAGCTCATGTTTATCACGTCGTAACCCAGGAAGACGGCCCGGCCGATGGCGGCAGCGATGTCTGCGTCCTCACAGGCAGAACCGAGAATGACGCCAACGTACTCCACCTGATAGCAGACCTTGAACGAGCCGATGCGAACGTTCCAGCCGACGCCCGCGCCGCCCGCGTCGTTGTCCGTATCCATGCCGATGGTGCCGGCTACGTGGGTGCCATGGCCGATGCGATCCACCAGATCCGGGATGGGAGTGCCGTACGGATCCACCGTCCGCGTAACCCAGTCCTCGTTGTCGACGCACTTAGCGACCAGGTCGCCGTGCTGGCAGTCCACGCCGCTGTCCGGCACGGCCACGAGCACACTCGCATCGCCCTGCTCGACGTCCCACGCCTCGGGCATGTTGATGTCTGCGCCGGCGGCAGTGTAAGGATATGGCGATTCCCCAGTGGTCGGGTCCGCATGGGTGGTCAGGGTCTGACCGCTGTTGTGCAGGCTCCATTGCTCGCTGATGACGTCCGTGCCGTTACCGAAGGAACCTTCCCCCGGTAGAATCAGGGGGCGCAGGTAGTTGGGCTCCGCAAACTTGACGTTGGAATTGCTGCGATAGACCTGCAGCATGGCGGGCACACTGCCCGCCGGAATCGAAAGAACCTGCACACCGATGGAGTCGATGGTCCGCTCAATCTGAGCCCCGTTGCGGCGATGGGCAGCGGCGATCTCGGAAGCTGCCGTTCCCGGCTCGAACGCCACGAGCAGCTGTCCGTCCACGTACTGCGGGATGGATGGCGTCGCTGCGCCCAGCGCAGCGCCGGACCAGAAAACAACGGCGGCCGCGGCCATGAGAGAGAGTCGCCTCACCTGCCCGAGAAAGAGGTAATACATCCTGAGTGTCGCTCCCCAACATGACTCATGACCTCCGGGTCAAATTGCACCGGAACGTCTCGCCATTGCGCAGTTAATCGAACACCCGATATTAGATGTCGGAAGATCCGCGGTGGGTGACCGGTTTCACAGCGGTTTGTAAACGCGGGGCTACAACTTGCGAATCCGGTAGGGCCGCTGTCCGGTTTTTCGCTGAGCCCGAGCCCAGTAGCGGCTGGGCGGTGAAGACAGGAAGAACGACGCGACGCCTCCGTGCGCCGCCATGTCATAGGTCGGTGCCTACACCGACTCTTCGGCCAGATGTCCTACCGGCTCGAGGTCGCTGATCTTGCGGACGTTGTCGCGCCTGCGCCGCAGCACGATGTTCTTGTGGCTGCGGGAAACGCTGACCTCGTCACCGAGCTCCGTGATGCACAGGCGTTCCACCTCGGACTCCGGCTCGAAGGTGATGCTGACGTCGCCGTCTTCGATCTGAACTCTGGTTCTCATGTCTTTGTCCTCTGGGGTTATGGAGCAGACCAGACCATTATCGGGAGAGCCCGGGCGAGCGGGTATGGGCGAGATGTCAGCCGGGTTTGCTGGAATTTTTGGCGAGGACGCGGTTTGAGACCCGCGTCATGGAAAAAAACGGTACCAAGATACTTCTTGAAAACGTCAAGATAATTTGCATAATAATCGGATGGTAGATCGGCCGGGGGGGCCGACGGGGGACCACCATGTTGCAACGTGCTGTCCGCAACGCATTAAAGGGCCTGAGCCTGGGATTCCTGACCGCAACCGCCGGGCTGGGATCCGGCGCCGCGCTGGCGGCCGATGAATCAACCGATCTCGTCGTCTACCTGAGCGCCTATCTTTCCGGCGACTATTACTATGCCGAGCTGCCACCGCTCACCACGTCGAACCAGCAGCACATTCAGCCTCAGAAGCTGAGCCTGCCGCGGGATTTTCGCCGCTCGGTGGATCTGGGCAATCACGACATCTCGAGGGACGGCCGCACCATCGTCTTTGCTGCCCGGACCAAGAAGGGTCAGAACTGGGACATCTACACGGGCCAGACGGATTACGCCCTGGGCCAGATCGTCAACGTCGAGCGCATCATTCACCAGTCCGGCGAACGCGAGGAAGACCCGCGCTTCGACTGGTCGCGTGACGACGATGGCCTTCACGAGATCGTCTACAAGTGCAGCGGCGACATCTGCATCTACGACGCTTACGGCCCTCGTCGGGTGATAGAGAATTCCGATTGCGAGCTGTGGGCGCCCTCGTTTCATTCAACCACCGGCACCGACCGCCGGGTATCCTACGTGGCACGCTGCGGCGGAGCGGAAAGCGACCGGATCCGGTACAACTATCTCAGCGCGCCGGCGTTCGACGACGGCGAATCGGTTCCACTGGCGACCAGCGGAGGCGGGCCGGACCGGTTCGCTCACTACCTGCACGGCAACAGCCTCGTCTACTCGCACATCATGGCGGATTCGGGCGCGGCGGCGCTGTGGCGCTACGACGAGGCCGGCAGCCTTAGGCAGCTCACCGAAAATGAAATCACCAACTCCGACGACGACGCCTATCCGCACAAGGACAAGACCAATCTCATTGCCTACATCGGCTGGCAGTCGGGTACCGGTTACAACCTCTTCATCTACGACCAGAATAACGACCGTTCTCACAAGCTGTCCCACGGCGTGCCCATGCTTGCGCCCGTCATCTTCTCGACCCTGGTCTCACCGCCACCGGAGCCACCACCCGAGCCGCCGCCGTCCGATGACGCCGTGCACGTCGGCAACCTGGACGCGACTGCGGGGTCATCGAAACGCCGCTGGTGGTCGCGGATTACGGTAACCGCTCACAATGCCTCGCACGCCCCGGCCGCCGGCATCACGGTGACATTGAGCACGGGATCCACGAGCGTCAGCTGCCAGACCGATACGGCCGGCGTATGCACCACCAAGCGCATGCACCACGATCTGAGCGCTGGCAGCGTTACCTACTCTGTTCAATCGATATCCGGCGCGAGCTACGACGCAACCGCCAGCGAAATGACGAGCATCACCGCTGACAAGCCCTGAGGATTCCGGTCGGTCCTCGGTCACGGCCCGTCAATCATTCATGACCCCAAAAAAAGGACCCCGCGCAAGGCGGGGTCTTTGGTTTGGAGGCAGAGCCGGTCGCTTACTTGCGGCCGCTACCCTTGCCTTTCTTGGTTGACGAGTCGAGGCTCGTCGCGGTGGTGAAGACCGAGACACCCGGATCCGTGGGGTCGTTCTCAGGCGCCGCGGGGTTGGCTGGCATGGGGGGCAGCCCGTCGTCGAGATCCAGTCCGGAGTTGTTGAACTGGTCCGCCGCGTTATTCAGCCAGATGATCGAATCGATCACCTCCCGAATCTTCGAATCCGCACAGTACGTGCCGCCGCAATCGACCAGCACGCCGTCCTGCAGATACGCCTTGCCCGCCAAGATGCCGCGAATCTTCGACCAGCTGAGGACGTGCTCGGAGAACACCCCACCGAGGAGCGTCTCGTTACACCAGGCAGCCACGAGCTGTCGCGAAGTCTTCGTTCGCGCCTGTCCGATGGCCGACCTCTTCTCGCCGCTGGTCCAGCTTGCGACGTCTGCGTTCAGCAGTCCCTTCGCCATGACGGTGAATGTGGTGAGGCCCATGTTGTTAGCCTCCGTGGCCGGACTCTGATCACTCATCAGGTAGGCGGCCATCGAGTTGGACTTCCACTTGCCCTTGACGCCCGGCACTGTGCTGACCATCGCGTCGACGGTCTTCTCAATTCCGAGGTCGTCCTGAAGGATCAGAAAACCCAGATCGATCGTGTACCCGTTCGCTGCTCCGCACATCTCCAATGCTTCGGGGTGCGTGCCCCAATAACCGATTGTGTGCGTCGGGCCGGTGGACAGCCGCGTCGATGCGGAGTCGCAATTGTTGGATGGATCGGGATCCATCCTGGCCGGGTCCGTGTTAACGCACGCCGTATTCTCGAAAGTCCCCCAGGGGAACTCGAAAGCAGACGGATCCATTTCCACGGAGATCTCGATCGTCGTCGAATCACCTGAACTCAAGGGCCCGACTTCGCAGGTCACCACGAAGGCTTCGGGCTGAGCGCACCGGGGGTCGAGGCTGATGACCTTGACGCCTTCCGGCAGCGTATCCGTCACGGAGACGATTTCCGCCTCGGCCGGGCCATTATTGGTGACGACTAGCGTGTACAGGCCGTCGTAAAGACCCTGCGCGTTCGGCTCGCTGCAATAGAGGTTCGTATTGGCAGGGTCGCAGATGACGATGCTGTTCCGGTTCACGCTCTTGTCGATAGAGAGGTCCGCCTTGAGGACGGTGACCAGCGCCGAGCTGTACTCGGGGTCGATTGGCGTCTGGGTAAGCGGCTCGAATGCCTTGGCCGATGCAGTGTTTACTACGTCTTCGGTGGGCATCAAAGGCTCGGATTGATAAAGCAAGGAACCCGAAGCGGCGAGAACGCCGTTCGCGACCAGCGAACCGCTGCCGTCCGTTTCAAGCATCGGATCTTCGAGTGTCAGGTTTATCAACTCCACGTCGCCGGTGTTCTCCACGACCATGCAGTACTCCACGTAGTCGCCGTAGATCACCTCGATACTCGTGGCGTCATCCACGCCGCAGGTCCCGCCGGCTGCCATGACCGTCTTGCGGAGCTGCAGATCGGGACCGACCACGTCGATGGTAGCCGCACCCGAGCACTCGATGAGGTTCAGACCACCTTCCAGGCCCTTGAGCCTCATGGTTCCGGTGAAGTCGGACGCTCCGGCCAGCATGCTGCCGATCTCCAACGTCATGGCGGCACCCGGGCTCATGTCACCCGGAGAGGCGCTGACCGAAGCCTGCCCATCGAGGCTGACCGTGATGTCGGTGAGATCGAGGATGGCGCCGCCATCCCAGCTGACGTTGGCGCACCAAAAGATCTCGGTGCCGTCCAGAGCATACACCGTCGGGCCGCCAGCACAGGAGCCGGCGTCCGTGGACACCGTTGCTGTCAGCGAGCAGCTGGACGGGACGTTGGCAATCACGGCGGCCGTGTCGGTATCGCCGTGTGCCTGCTGGTCAGTCTCGCCGTATCCTTCGCCTTCGGCGATGTTGGTTACGGTGGTACCCAGCGCGATGTTGTGCGTCACGACGAGCTCGCCGGAGACGTAGTCGCCGACAACCAGGTCGGGTGCGTCGAACTGCCCATCAACGTTGCCGCCGCCCGATAGGGTGATGGTCACGTCGTCGAGCAGGTCGTTGGTCGTGCCCATGTCGTCGGTGAGCATCACGTCGAGCAGGGTGTCAGAGCCGGTGTTGGTCACCCAGTAGCAGTACCTGACCGTCTCGCCCGAGCGGATGTTGCGGCTTTCGTAGCCCCCGCTGTCGCGCACGGCGTCGGTGCAGGACTCGTTGGCACCGATCACCTTCTTGGTGACCTCGGCCACCGGCGCGCCGAAGAACTCGTTCTCGAACACGCAGTTGAAGGTGCCGCCCTCGTCACCGTCGATGGATACCGTGGGTGAGTTTGACCCGTTGGGATAGTTGAACACCTCGCCGGCATTGAGTTTGGAACAGGTGACCGACTTGATGCGCCAGTCGCCGTCCGGCAGGCTGATCTCCGAGATCGACACCGTGCCATCCTTCATCGCCATGAGCGTCTTGGTCTCGTCCCGATTCAGCGTCCAGGGGTTCGCCTCGCCGTCCGGCGGCAAAGCCTCGTTGCCGAGGAACGACTCGAATGAGAACGTGCCGTCCTTGTTGGACCGCTTGGTCACGTTAATGGCTGCAGGGACGTACACGGCAGCCGCACTCAGCTGCACGTCCTGGCCGCCACTGGCGACCACGGTCCCGGACGAGTCGGTCAGGGCGATGTTGGACACGTGATAGGGAGATCCGTTGATGTCGGAGGCCGTGGTGCCATCACCCCAGTCCATCGGCGAGGACAGATGCCCGCCCCAACCGAGGACGGCGCTGGTCCCGCCGGCGACGAACGTCACCGAGATTGCGCGCGAATCGGCGCTCGGGCTGGTATATGGGCCGACGCCGCTGAGGGTGCCGCCGTGCATCGTAAACTCACCCGACGTCTGCGCAAACGGCAGATCCGTATCTGGCGGGATCGGCATCGTGCTTGCCGTGCCTAGGCAGAGACCGCCGGCCAGACCCTGGCACAGGTCGGCATTGGTGATTGAGTAATCGTACGTGCCGATGTAGTCCAGCCCGTGCAGGCCCTGATGCATCGTGTCCCACGAGAAACTGTAGGTATAAGTCTCGCCGACACTCAGTCCGGTCAGGTGAACACGATAGGGGACAAACGCGTTCTCCTCGAACGCAGCCTTCTGGGCATTAGCAGAACCGTTGATCCAGCCTTCGTAACACTCCAGGTGATCGACGGGGTCGTCGATATTGCCGTTCGCGCACTGCTGCAGGGTAATGCCTTCCGCCGCCGCCTGGGACGCCCCCACAAACAGCCACATGGCGGCCGCCGCGGAGAGGATCCGGGTCAAGGGTTTGCGACACGCAGCCGCCCGCCGTCCGGATTCGGACGAGGACGTCGGCGTCGCAATTGCATATTTGCAACGCATAGGGAGCACCTCTTTTTTGCTTTCAGTCGGTGTTATTCACCGTGCTTGAAGCGTAGCGAGCGGCAGAGGCCGTGCTGTAAAAGCTCGTGGGGGTGATGTGATGCGTTGCCGGGAAACTGCGAACCAGTTCGTACAACGCGCGGAAAGGGCGCACAACGTGCGAGGGAGTGGTTAACAGTTGCGCCGAGATACGGTGCAGACGCGAACAACTCTCTTACGTCGGGGAAAACAAAAAGACAAACCGAAATCGGCCAGGCCGATGATGCGACGTATCAGCTGGCGCCTGCAGCCTGCGCGCCGTCAGACTTCGGATCCGCCTGGCGCACGAAGTCCTCCAGGTCCTGGATGGCGGACTCGATGGATTCGAGGTCCGACTGGGAAGCCGCCGCTCTGGGCTTCGCCCGGCCCGGCCAACCCGAGGTTCCCGATGCCGGTTGAGGAGCCGTCATCCGGCGGGGTTTCCATTGGGCGTTCTCGAGCCACTCGGAGAAGCTCGCCACGTCCACGGCCGGGCTGATGTAATTGCCCTGGGCCGCGTCGCACCCCAGCTTGCGCAGATGCTCAAGAATCTGCGGCTCGCAGGTGCCCTCACCCACCACCTCGAGGTCGAGGTTGTGCGCAAGATCGATAGTCGCGCGCACGATCATCGCGTGCTTTTCATTCTCAATCATGTCCATGACGAAGGACCGGTCGATCTTGATCTCGTCCACGGGAAGGTTGCTGAGGTAGGCCAGCGAGGAGTAACCGGTGCCGAAGTCGTCGATGGACAGGCGCACGCCCATGTCGGCCAGACGCGAGAGGATGTCCAGAGCCCGCTGCTGGTCCACCATGATCGAGGTTTCGGTTATCTCGAGCATCAGGCGGTCGGGCAAGGTGCCGTGAGCCGCCAAGAGGCCGGCCACGAGGTCCGGCAGCTCGAGATCGAACAGCCCGTGAGCGGACATGTTGACGGCGACCCCGATGTCGATGCCCTGCCCGCGCCATGATTCCTGCTGTCTGAGCGCTCTTCCCAACACCCAGATGGTCAACGGCTTGATCAGACCCGTCCGCTCGGCAAGCGGAATGAACTCGTCCGGACCCAGCATGCCGTACTGCGGATGCTGCCATCGCACCAGCGCTTCCGCCTCCACGATGGTACCGGAGCCGATGTCGATCTTCGGCTGGTAGTGAAGCACCAGCTCGTCCGCATCGATGGCATGGCGCAGCTCGCCCATGAGGGTGAGGCGCCGGGGGCTGTGCTTGTCCAGCTTCGGATCGTAGGAGACGCACCCGCTCTTCTGCTGCTTGGCGATGTACATGGCCACGTCGGCCCGCTGCAGAAGGGTGTCCGCATCCGGTCCGTGATCGGGGAAAACGGCAATGCCGATGCTGGCCTGAACATCCAGCTTGAGCCCTTCGAGCCCGAACGGCGCCTGCAGCGCCTTGCCGATCTTGCGGCCCAGATCCGTCGCGTCGTCAGGAGACGAGATCCGGTGCAGAAGCACCGCAAACTCATCACCACCGAGCCTTGCCACGGTGTCCGTCTCTTTCACGGCACCCTCGAGACGAAGGGCGACCTGCTTGAGAAGCCGATCGCCGTTGTAGTGACCGAGGGTGTCGTTGATCTCTTTGAACCGGTCCAGATCCAGAACCAGGATCGCGAGCTGAGAGCGCTCGTGGGCAGCCGCGCTGACGGCCTGCTCCAGGCGATCGCGCAGCAGCGCCCGATTGGGCAGATCCGTGAGCTTGTCGTGGGTGAGGTCGTGCATCGCCTGCTGCTCGATGGCAGTGGTCTGGGCGCGCAGCTCGCTGGTCTGGTCGACCACCAGGGCGCCGGCCTCGTAGGCGATCATCGAACTGACGTACTGGCCCCAGAAGGCGAAAGCAAAGGGCATCAGATCGAGCAACCACAGGGCCTTATTCTCCCGCTGGGCCTCGATGAGCGCATCAAGGGAGATCCCGCCCGTGTTGTAGACGGAGACCAGCGCCGTTGCGACAACAATGGCGACCACAGCAATGACCACGCCGTAGTATGCGTACTTGCTCGCTTTGCTCTTAAGCAGCGCCGCGTTGCTCGCAAGGCTGTGGTTGGTGCTTGTCGACACGCCAACTCCTTCGTATGTGGCGGCTGCCCGACCGAGATGAAACCGCTAATTAGCCGGGATGTTAGACCACCCGGACCTTTCTCAAGGTGACGACTTTCAAATATCTGGGCAAACAAACCTCCTTCGAGGCCACCAACAGAGCCGGTCGATCTCGCAGGTGCGCCACCAATGGTCGATATTGTATACAAACTTGTCTAATTCCACACCTGGCCGCGGTATACGCGGCGAACGCTGGATATTGACCCCGGCGCTTCCTCCGCACCGGTTGCGACCTGGCCAGTGGGCGTTAGACTTGGCGCTTCGCCGAGACCGGCCCCCACTCAGCAGGAATCGACCCCTTTGCAGCAGCGCATCGGCAAACGCGACCTGATTCTTTATGCCTTCATGGTGGCTGTCCTCATCAGCATCTGGCTGGCCATGGTCCAGATCGACCGGCAATGGCAGTTCATCGCGCTCACCCAGGAGAAGCTCGACGATCAGACCCGGGACATCGCCGATCTCAGACGCCAGATTCGCCGCGGGGTTTCCGTGAACGCCGAATCGGCAGGGGCAAGCGATCCGGACGCCCTCCCCGATTCCTGGCGCGGCTTCGAGCGGGCGGTGGCCGCCACCGAGATGCCCGACTACGCCCGGGGCGACTGGCTCGTGTACACCTTCAACTCCCAGGTGCCAACCCTGACCCCGTATCTGTCCGGCGATGCCTACGCGTCGCGCGTTCAGCAGTGGATCATCGACGGGCTGGTGACCCGCGATCCGGTCACCCTGGAATGGCTGCCCCACGTGGCGGAATCGTGGACCGTCAGCGAGGACGGGCTGACGATCAGCTTCGTCATCCGCGACGGCGTGGTGTTCTCCGACGGCGAGCCCCTTACCGCGGAGGACGTGGAATTCAGCTG
>JABAHS010015506.1_pt1 | contig 54318 bp, 49 predicted proteins | sample 7062111 | NCBI WGS metagenome assembly JABAHS01 (sample SAMN14534600, study PRJNA622989) | marine sediment metagenome | biome: marine biome [ENVO:00000428]; feature: marine pelagic biome [ENVO:01000023]; material: deep marine sediment [ENVO:00002113]; isolation source: pool of 4 deep marine... | reverse complement strand
CGGCGTCTCCTGTTGCTCACCCCCCACCTGGAAGCGAACGCGCGTGCCCGCGCCGAAATGTCGCTCGATCGCGCTCACCACGGCTCGATCGCGCTCGGGGCTGCGCAGGTGCCGGTGGCGCTCCTCGAGAACCAGAACCACCCCCCCGTCCTCGCCGCGGCTCGGCGCGAGATTCATGGCGAGTTCGCGCGCCATGCCGCCGAGATCGCTGTCGGCCACCAGACGCGCCCAGGCCTGCGGGTCCGGCGGCCCGTCGCCCTTCGCCGCGGGCGTGCCCCGCGCGGCGGCGCCTTTCTCGGCGGGCGCCGCCGCGCGGGGCCCTCCTCGCCGCGGCGCACTCTGCGCGATCTCCCGTCGAGGAGCGTCTCCGGGCGAGTCGGCGGCGCCGTGCGCCGGCTGGAACGCGATCATCCTGATCAGCACCATCTCGAAGCCGGTCAGTGGATCGGGCGCGAGGGGCAGATCACGTTTGCCGATCAGCCCTATCTGATAGCAAAGCTGCAGCTCCTCGGCGGACAGCGCTGCACCCAGTGCTTCGAGCCGCGCCGTGTCGATGCCCTTCGAGTCGAGCGCCTGCGGGGCGAGGCGCATGAGCGACAAGTGGTGCAGCGCCAGCAGCAGATCATCCAGAGCGGCAGCGAAATCCAAGGCGCGCTCGGCCATGGTCGCGACGGTGGCGAGAGCGCCCGCGGCGTCATGGCTCGCGATGTCATCGAGCAAATCGTAGACGAACCCTTCGTCGATCATGCCCAGCATGCCGCGAACGGCATCCTCGCGCACGGCACCGTTGCCGTGGGCGACACCCTGATCGAGCAGGCTCAGCGCGTCGCGCAGGCTTCCCTGAGCCGAGCGCGCCAGCAGTTCGAGTGCGCGCTTGTCGAAGTCGATGCTCTCCGCCGTCACGATCTCCTCGAGCCGTGCGACGATCTGCGCCGGCTCGAGTGCCTTGAGATTGAACTGCAGGCACCGCGACAGCACCGTCACCGGCAGCTTCTGGGGGTCCGTGGTGGCGAGCAGAAACTTGACGTGGGCCGGCGGCTCTTCGAGGGTCTTCAGCAGCGCGTTGAAGCTGTGACCCGACAGCATGTGCACCTCGTCGATGAGATAAATCTTGTAACGCCCGAGGGTCGGCGCGTACTGGACGTTGTCGAGCAGCTCACGGGTGTCGTCGACCTTGGTGCGTGAAGCCGCGTCGACCTCGAGGAGATCCACGAAACGACCTTCCTCGATGGCACGACAGCTGTTGCAGCTGCCGCACGGCTGCGAGCTCATGCCCTGCTCGCAGTTGAGCGCCTTGGCGAAGATCCGCGCCACGGTCGTCTTGCCGACGCCGCGGGTGCCGGCGAAAAGATAAGCGTGATGCACTCGATCGGTGTCGAGGGCATTGGACAGCGCCGTCACGACATGCTTCTGGCCCACGACCTCGGTGAAGGTTCGCGGTCGCCACGTGCGTGCGAGGGCCTGGTATGTCATCTGGTGTCGTCTTCAGGGACGCCCGGCAAGCCGCAGGGCCTGCGCGAAAAAGGCGGCGGAGGCGACCAGCCTTACCGCGGCACCCGAATCGGCTGCTGCGGCTGCTTCCTTCCGGACCTGACCGGGTTCACAACCTATCGTCACCGTGGAGGCCGGCCGTCCCCGCCATGGATACGGCCTGGCGGAGAGGGAGGGATTCGAACCCTCGGTACGCGTTACCGTACACACGCTTTCCAGGCGTGCACCTTCAGCCACTCGGTCACCTCTCCCGAGCGGACGCGCAAGGGTAAACTACTTGGACCGGGTGCGCAACGCGCTCGCGGCGAGCACGGCGGGTGTGGGGCGGCGTGACGCGCGAGGGCGCTCCGGCATTGGCTCCGTGCCGGGCGTCTCAACCGGTCGAGCCGTACGACTGACGGCGCGAGACGAAGGTGAGAATGTCCGCATTGGTGAGGATATCGACCACTTTGTCGCCGACGGTGATCATCACCACCTGATCCTCGAGCAGCGCATCGGTCACCTGGCTCAGCATCTGATTGGCGTCGATCACGGTGAAATTGTCTCGGCGCGCCACCGACAGTGGCTCGTCGAGTTTCAGCTCGCCTTCGAAAACGGGGCGCAGCAAGTCGTGCTCGGTCACCGCGCCGACGAGGTCAGTGCCGCGATAGACCGGCAGCTGAGAGATGCCGTAGCGTTTGAAGATCTCCACGGCTTCGCGGATGGTGAGCGTCTCCTGCACGGTGTGCAATGGCTCCTTGCCCTTGCCGAGGGTGGCGAGAACGTCACGAATCATGACATTGAAGGTAGAGTCGAGATAGCCGTTGTCGCGCATCCAGTCGTCGTTGAAGATCTTCGAAGCGTAACGTGACCCCGAATCCGGCAACAGAACCACGATCCGCTTCGGCTCTTCGAGCGACTCTGCGTAACGGATGGCGCCCACCACGGCGGCCCCGCAGCTGCCGCCCACGAACAAGCCCTCGTGCGTCAGCAGCCGGCGCGTCATGAGAAAGCTCTCCTTGTCGGCAGTGACGACGAACTCGTCGATGACGTCGAAATGGACGTTCTCGGGGAGAATGTCCTCACCGATGCCTTCCACCACGTAGGCCCTTGCCTCGCATACCTCACCCGTGCGGTGATAGTGGGCGAGAATCGAACCTTCGATGTCGACGCCGACGATGCGGACACCGGGCATCTTTTCCTTGAGAAACTTGCCGACGCCGGAGATGGTGCCGCCCGTGCCGACCCCCGCGACGAAAACGTCGAACTCTCCGCCTGTCTGACGATAGAGCTCGGGGCCCGTGTTGTGGTAGTGGGCCTCGGTGTTCCACGGATTGTTGTACTGATCGACGTAGTACGAGTTGGGAATGGTCCGGGCGAGGCTCTCGGCCACGCTGTAGTAGCTGCGCGGATCGTCGGGCTCGACGTTGGTCGGACACACGATCACCTTGGCGCCGAAGGCGCGAAGGTTGTCGATCTTCTCCTTGGACTGCTTGTCGGCGAGCACGAAGATGCAGCGATAGCCGTTGACCGCGGCGAACATCGCGCAACCGATGCCGGTGTTGCCGGAGGTGGCCTCGATGATCGTGCCGCCGGGCCGCAGCTCGCCGGCGGCAACCGCCTTCTCGAGTATGTACTTGGAGATACGCTCCTTCACCGACCCTCCGGGATTCATGCACTCGAGCTTGACGTAGATCTTCGAATCGACGTGGGACGCGATCCGGTTGAGGCGCACGATCGGCGTCTCGCCGATGGCGCCCATTACCGTGTCTGCGGCACCTTTCATTGCAAAGTCCTCTTCGGTTGCCGTGTTGGTTTCAGATGTCCCGTAATCCCTCCGACGGCTCGATACGAGCCGCGCGCAGCCCCCCGAGCGCCGACGCCAGCACGGCGGTGGACAGCGTCAACACTATGGCCACGGCGAAGTGGATGGGCAACAGGCGGCAGATGGCATCGCCAAAACGCACGCTCGCGACGAACAGCTGATTGAGCGCGTTCTCGACGGCCAGGTAGATCGACACCGCCAGGGCGAGCCCCGCCACGGCCGTGAACAGCGCCTGCAGGATGGGGAACCAGACTATTCCTCCCGTATGGAAGCCCACGAGGCGCAGCACGCTCAACTCGCGCTGCTTGCGATCGACGTTCGCCCACAAGCTGGCCCCCAGCGACAGCGCGTAGCCGATCGTCGCCACCATCGCGATCACCCAGTAGACAATGCTCAGGTTGCGATCGATGGACTGGACGATGGCGATATCGGCCCGACGCGTTCGCACATCGATTCCCTGGCCCGAGAGCTCGTCGTCGAGCGCGGCGACGTCGTCGATGGAGCGCGCAAACAGGCGAAAACCGCTGAAGGTGCGTTCCCCCTGCACCGCGTCCCCGCTCCACCCGAGCGCCGGCACCGCCCTGCCGTCGCGAAAATCCTCTGCCGCCGCGAGCAGCTCCAGGGTGACGAATGCGCCCTCGCGGGCGAAGGCATCGGCTGCGGCGACCGCAGCCACGGAGAGCCGCAGCTCCACGCGCTCGCGCTTACCGCCGTACACGCGGCGCAGGCTGCCGGTGATCTCGTCGCCGGCGCCCACCGAAAGCTTCTGTGCGGCCCTGTGCGACAGCACCACCGCGTCGACGCGCGCCGGCGCCGGAGTGTTCTGGCGAAGCAGGGGATCGCCCGCGGCGGACGGGATCATCTCCACGGACACGATGCGCGATCGCGAGGCATCGGGATTGACCAGATCCATGGTGGCGGCAATGGTGCGCGTGCGGGGAACGACGAAGGCGACGTCGGGGCGTGCCGCAAGGCGCTCGAACCACGCCGCATCGAAACGTCCCGAGCCGAGGGGGCGCAGCTCGCGGTTGCGCGGATCCTCCACGAGCACGTCCACCATGCTGCTGACGACACCGAACTTGAGGCCGAACAGCACCAACATAGGCGCCAGCACGGCGGCCAGCGCCAGCACGAAGCAGCTCGACATGCGCCACTCGTGCAGATAGTCCCGCAATGCCAGGCGTATGACGTCGCGAAACGGAGCTCCCCTTGCTGCCATGCTGTTCAGCCGCTGAAAATCGACTCGGTCACATCGGCGCCCGTCGACGTCGAGAACGTCTGCTCGATGCGACGCAGCCCCGCGCTCTCGACCAGCTGCAGATTGTGACTCGCCACGATCACCGTGGTTCCGAGTTCTTCTGCGAGCCGCAGGAAGAGCACCATGATGCGTTGCGCAGTGAGAGGATCCACGGACGCGGTGGGTTCGTCGGCAACCACGATCGCCGGTCGGTGGGCGAGCGCGCGCGCGATGGCGACGCGCTGACGTTCACCCACGGACAGCAGCGCCGGCAGCTTGTCGAGGTGCCGCGAGATGCCAAGAGCGTCGCCGAGCTGCCCGACGGTGCCGTCGTCGGGCAGCGATAGCAGGCGACGCGACAGGTTGATGTTGTCGCGCACCGACAGAAACGGCAGCAGGCCTCCGGTCTGCATCACGTAGCCGATGTGGCGCTTGCGCAGCTCGCTCAAGCGATTGCGCTGGCGAGTCTCCCACAGATCGGTGATATCGCAATCCGTCGCCGCCTGGGGCACGAATCGAAACGCTTGCGCCTGCGTCGGCTGCAGCACCATCACCAGCATGTCGAGCAGCGTGCTCTTGCCACAACCGCTCTCGCCCACCAGCGCGATGCGCTCGCCGGCGGCGATGTCGAGCCTCGGCACACGCAGTCGGAAAGTGGCGCCTTGCGACGCGCGGACCTTGATAACGTCACGCAGTCGATACACCGAGGGCACGCCGCCAGGACCGCCCTAAGGCAAGCGGCTCAAGGCGATCGGGAACACCGAGTCGCCGCTGATGGGACCGCCGTCGAGAGACACCCACAGATCGATATTGTCGTGCACGGCCTCGTAGTAGTTGACCTTGCTCTCGAGGCGATGCAGAAAATCAAGCTGCTGGCGCGCCGGCCACTGCTCCCAGACGTCGAGCGATAGGTTCATGATCTCGCCGGTGTAGGGCAGGTCCTCTATGTACTCACGCATGTAGCCCAGATCGGCGAGATTGCGCGACTCGCCCGCGGCACGCGTGCTGCGTCCCGCCGCCGTCGGGTCGCGGCTTATCGTCGCCGCCAGGCTCTTCAGGTCGTCCAGAAAGGTGCGCGGCGACAACAGTCCCTCTTCGGCCGCCTGCAGTACCCGCTTGAGCACGTACTGCAGATCGCTCAACTGATCGCGCGTCAACAGCGCACGCACCTCGAGCGAGCGCTGCGCGGGATCGGCGAACTGCCTGTCGACGAGCCACGCGTCGAAGACCTCCGGCACAGAGGCGCCCTCGGCTCTTGCCAGATAGCGCATGCGCAGGGCGTACCCGAGCTTGGCGACCTTGGCCTGGAATTGCCTCAGCGGATCGGGCTCGATCGCGGTCACGGCAGGCGGCAACTCGGGCGGCAGCCCGCGCGCGGTCTCGCTGACCTGGTCCTTGATCTGACCCGCCACGAGTTCCAACACCCGGCCGAACTCGTCCACCGAGCCCATGGGGACGGGATAGTGAAAATCGCCGATTCCCGGAAAATGGGACAAGCGCCGATACTGCTCTGCGGCGGAGGCGTGGTTGCGTCGCCCCTGCGGCGTGAGAAGGTGCAGCACCCACACCGAGACACCTTTGTCCAGAGCCAGCTGGCGCAGCGACTCGGCGTCGAGGCCGGTTGCGCTCAACGGGTCCTCGGCGCGACGCGCCCCCGCATCGGTGATGAGAACGACGTAGCGTGCGTCATAGCCGGACCAGTCGATCTCGTCGATGGCCCGCCTCACGCCGGCGTAGGCATCCTCGATGAATCCGCGGCTGGACACGGTCGCACTGGTCACCCAGTTTACGCGCTCGAAGAACGTTTCGGCGTCCGCGCCTTCGTCCAACGTAGCGAAAGTCTCGGTGAGATAACCCAGTCCCGGCGCCGCCGCGAGGCTGTCGCGATATCCGATCAGACCGAAGCTCACGCGCTGGCGCAGATCGGCGGCCTGCAGGGCGTCGTAGATACGGCGCACCGCCCGGCGCGTTCTGTCGATGTACGGGCCCATGGAGAGCGTCGAATCGATGACGAAGACGATGCCCGAGCGGTACCCCGATCCCTCCCCGATGGCCGGCGGCGCGGGCGCGCTCGTCTCGGCAACGGGCGTCGACGCCGAGGACCCGACCAGCGGCACACTTGCCACCTGCAGCAGCAACGCCGGCTCCGCGCCCAGAAACACCTGCTCGTGCCTGAGGATCGGCACGAGATAGAAATCCTGCTGAATATCCACGTGCGCGCGCGGCTGAATGGCGACGACGGGGGAATCCGCGGCCAGGGCACCGCTCTCAGCCTCGCGGGTCAGGCGGTGATAGGCAACCACGTCATGACGATCGACGAGAGACTTGAGCGAGCCGCGGTCGCCGAACAGCAGCACACGGTCGCGCCCCAGAGGCTCCTTGAATGCCACCGTCAGCGACTGCTTCCACTCGAGCGCCTGTTCGCCCCGCAACCAGCCTGCGATGCCGCCGAAGCTGTCGCCGCCGACCTGGATCCAGTCCTGCCCTGCCTCCTGCTGCCGCGCGTAGACGTAGAACACCGAGAACGGCGCAAGCTCCGGCTCGATGACGGTGGCGCCCGCGTGGGGTCGGGCGACGAGGGTCGCCCCCGGGCGCGAAAGCACGCGCTGATACAGTGACTGCTTTCCCGGCAGTAACAGGGGGCGCCGCTCCGGCTGCGCCGCAGCGTTCGTCGACGCGAGCGCCAGGACCATTGCCAGTGTCAGCGGCAAACCGAGCGCCGCCAGTGCCAGGCATCGTCCCCGCTCGCGCGAGACCCTCGCTCCCGCCCGCCGCGGGCCGCTGCGCCGGATCACGAACGCCATCGCGACAACAGCAAGCTCGCGTCCTCGTCCCCGCCGGCGGCCGCCTGCTCCACTCGCGCCCGCAATGCCGGCAACGCCTCCAGCGCCGCTGCGTCACCCCCGTCGGCGGCGAGCCGGTACCACTTGTAGGCCTGCGCCAGGCTGGGTTCGGCGAGCAAGCCGCCCACGGCCGAGTGATGCGCGGGATCGTAAGTCCTGCCGAGCTCTCTGGCCGACACGGTGTGCCCCTGACGCGCCGCGAAGAAAAGCAGCAGATGCGCGTCGGCAGCGGCACCGCCTTCGCGGAAACGCATCGCCGCGGCGTACACGCCCTCGAGATCGGCCTCGCCACCCCGCGCCCGGATCTCGGCGATCATGGCGCGGGCGCGCTCGCCCGGGGCGTCGGCTGCCTCTTGCACTGCATCGGAGGGTTCCGCGCCGGGCGTCTTCTGCGCCGGCGCAACGGAGGGCGCCGGCGCTTCCTCCCGGGGTGGCGCCGTGGCCGACGGCACCAGCCTCTCGGGTGAGGAGAACACGATGAACAGCACCAGCAGCACCGCCAACGCCAGCGCGAGCGCCAGCGTTACCAATGGAACAACGCGCCCTCCGCCCCTGCGCCGCAGCCCGCCGGGCCCCGCGCCGGTACGCGGCGCGGCGCGCGCGCCGGCCCCTGTCATAGGTCGTCCGACTGCTGTATCGTCACGCGGCAACGATACCACCAAACACACGCCGGCGCTGCCGTCCCGAACGCCCGCGCGCGGCCGAGGCCGCCGGCGCCGTCCAGCAGCCGCCCCATGCCGATGACGACCAGCAACCGCCACGCGCCGCGCCCGCGCCCGGCGTCGCGCCGCCGGGTGTGGGCGTTTCTGTCGCTGGCCCTCGGGGCATGGCTCGCCCTCGACGATGCCGCCGGCACGATCACGGTTGTCGACGACGCACAGCGCACCGTGACGCTGGCGCAGCCCGCGCAGCGCGTCGTCTCCCTGGCGCCGCACGTCACTGAGATCCTGTTCGCGGCCGGCGCCGGCGCACGCGTGGTCGGCACCATGGCCTTCAGCGACTATCCCGCAGAGGCCCGGCGCATTCCACGCGTCGGCACGCACCGCAAGGTGGACTTGGAGCAACTGCTGACGCTCGAGCCCGATCTCGTGGTTGCTTGGCACAGCGGCAACCCGCGCGCCGATCTCGACCAGATCGAGCGCCTGGGGCTCACGCTGTTCGTATCCGAGCCCCGCCGCGTCGAGGACATCGCCAGCAACGTGCTGCGACTCGGTCACCTCACCGGCGTCGACGACGAGGCCGTGCGCGTCGCCCAGCAGCTGCGCGCGGGCGTGCGCGAGCTCACCGCGCTCTATGCGCACAGGGCGCCCGTGACGGTGCTCTATCAGATCTGGGGGGAGCCGGTGATCACCCTCAACGGCAATCACCTGGTGAGCGATCTGCTCGAGCGCTGCGGCGGCGTCAACGTGTTCGCCGAGCTGACGCCACTTGCACCCCGCGTTGACGTGGAAGCGGTGCTCACGCGCGACCCGCAGGCGATCGTCGCCAGCGGCGCCGACGCCGCACGCCCGACGTGGCTTGACGCGTGGCGGCGCTGGCCCACGCTCGAGGCCGTGCGCAAGGGACACCTCTACCACATCGACCCCGACGTCATCCTCCGTCACACGCCCCGGGTTCTCCGCGGCATGCAACGGCTGTGTCAGCTGCTCGACGGCGTGCGCGGCGACGCGCTCAGTCCCCGCGCAGACGTAATCGAACGAGAGCGCTCCGACCTTTCTCGTTGAAGCCGGCCACCGTCTCGTAGTCCTCGTCGAACAGATTGTCGAGCAGCGCCTCGATGAGTAGGCGCTTGCCGAACTGGTAACCGATCCGCGCATTGAGCAGTGCATAGGCGTCGAGCTTCACGGTGTTGGCGAGATCGTCGAAGCGCCGGCCCTGGCCGACCAGCGTGAGGTCGAGCCGCCAACGCTCGAAGCTGCGTCCTGCGCCGACGCGCAGAGACTGCTTGGCACGCCGCGGCAACACGTTGCCGGTCGCTGCGTCGCGCGGATCGAGGAAGGTCGCGTAGGCGCTCGCGCTCCAGGCGCCCGCGCGCGTCTCGAGCTCGAGCTCGAGCCCGTCGATGTCCGCCTTGTCGACGTTGACGGGCACGAACGAGGCGGCGTCGAAAGTGATGAGATCTTCTATCTCGGTGTGAAACGCGCGCACCGCCCAGGTGCCCCACTGCGCCGCGCCGGTCAGGGCGATCTCGAACGAATCCGACCGCTCGGGTTCGAGATCGGGATTGCTGAAACCGGGAAAGTAGAGATCATTGAATGTGGGCGCCTTGAAAGCACTGCCGTAGGAGGCAAGCAGTCTTATCCCGGTGCCGAGCCGCAGGCCATAGTCGACGCCCCCGGTGGTCTNNTCGTCGAAGCGCGCGCGCACTACGGCGTCGCTGCGCTCGAATTCGCCCTGCCACTGGCCGAAGACGCCGACGTTGTCCCGCGAGCTTGCGGCAAAATCGACGCTGCTGTCGACGCGGTCATCGGCATAGTCGATTCCCGCGGTCAGCAGGTGAGCGCCGCCGAGGTCGAAGTCGTTCTGCCACGAGAGCTGATCGCGTCGCGTGTCGAAGCGACTGGCACGCACGCCGTCGCGGAAGTCGTCCAGCTCGTCGCGGCTCTGGCCGATTTGCAGGGCCGTCAGCCACACCTGCGTCGGCGCCAGCCGCACTCGCGCCGTCGCCATCTGCTGCACGAAGTCGCTGTCGTGAGTGACGTCAACGGGATCGAAGCTCGAGTCGTACTCGGTGTTGCCCTCGACCCGCAGCCATCTCAAGTCGGCTGTGGTGCCGTTTTCGAAATCGTGAAGCACGCTCGCGGAGATCGAACGGTTGTCGTAGCCGTCGTCGTCCGGGTTACCCGCCGTCTGCGCGTCGATGCCGTCGGTGGCGAAGCCGCTCAGCTGCACACTGTAGCGGGACTCGCCCAGCGGGCCCGCCGCGCCGGCCCCGAGCTCGGCGCTGCGATGAGAGCCGTAAGCCCCGCTCAGGTTATAGCTCGTGCGCGGACCGCCGTCGCGGGTGAAGATGTGGATGACGCCGCCGACCGCCTCCGAACCCCACAGGCTCGAGCGGGGGCCACGCACCACCTCGATGCGCTCGATCTGATCGAGTGGCAGAAACTGAAACGCCGTCGTGCCCGCCGTCGCCGAGAACACCTTGACGCCGTCGATCAAGGTCAACACCTGGTCGGGATCCGTGCCGCGCAGAAACAGCGCCGAGTTCTTGCCGTAGGCGCCGTTGCGGGCAAAATCGATACCGGGCAACCCCTGCAGCAGCTCGCTCACGTCACGGGCCGTGCTCTGCTCGATCTGCTCGCGAGTGATGACGGTCACGGGCGCGAGCGTCTCGTCGATACTGCTCGCGGTACGCGTCGCGCTGACGACGATGGGCTCGGTGGCCTCGGCAGCGAAGGCACTCTCTAGGAAGACGGCAGCCGCAACGACGGCCACAGGCAGGCACGATTTGAACGGCATGATTCGGTCTCCGGCGCGCCCACCCGCGCGCAATGATACGGGCCGCATCCGGGAGATCGTGGGGGTCTTCGCCTGAGTCGGAAGCACCCGCCGCGACACCCGAGCATTGTGCCGCAGGCCGGTCTCCGGGCTCACGAGCGGGCGCCGCGGCGCCCGAACCGATGCCTTCCCACCGCAGGCTCGCACCGACGAGCGGTGCGCGCACGCATTGCCGGCGCGTCGCATGGCGACCTCCGGACCGTCGTGCCGGCGCACCTGGGCGGCGCAGCCGAGGCGGCAGTGGCGTCCTTACCGGTTCTTGACTCGTCTACCGTTGCGGGGGCAGCGCCGGCTTGGCCGCGAGCCCTGGCGAGGGTGCGGCGCACCGGCTTCCCGATTGACCCCGTGCGCGAGGACGCGCGGGGCACCTGCAGACAGTGGCGCGACTGTACCCGCCCGCGAAACGGCAAGTCAACGCACGGCGCCTCGCCGCCGCGATCACCGTCGCGGCGCCCCTCAGTCCGGCAGAAAGGCGCGCCGACCGTCCTGCTCGAGCAGCCGCACGGGGTGATCGTAGAGACGCTCCAGGTGGACGGGCGCCAACAGGGCCGGGCTTTTGCCGTGGACGTGTTGCCCGTTGCCGTACAGAAGAATGAGATGATCGCAGAAACGGGCGGCGAGGTTGATGTCGTGGAGAATCATGAGCGCGGCGCGGGCCGACGACCGGACCTCGCGGCGCAGCAGCTCCAGCAGACCGATCTGGTGGCGCACATCGAGATGGTTCGTCGGCTCGTCGAGTAGAAACAGCTGCGGCTCCTGCGTCAGCAACGTGGCGATGCCGAGGCGGCGCCGCTCTCCGCCCGACAGCGTCGCCACCGAGCGCTCCTGCAGGTTGTCGATGCCCACCGCCGCCAGCGCCGCGCGTGCGAGCCGGTGCTCGGCCTCACCTTCCCACTGCCACGCCGCGAGGTGGGGGTGACGGCCGATGAGCGCGGCTTCGAGGACCGTCGTTGGGAACGGGTCGGGGTCGTCCTGGAAAAGCACGCCCACCGCTCGTGCTGCGCGCCGCCGCGGCAGGGTCCGCAGATCGTCTCCGCGCAGCCGCACCCGCCCGCCCGCCGGCGCGCGCAGACCCGCGATGGTGTGCAACAGGGTCGTCTTGCCGACGCCGTTGGCCCCCAGCATTCCCCAGGTCTCGCCGCTGCGGATGTCGATATTGAGATCACGGCACACCGGCAGGCCGGCCACGCTGACGTCCAGAGATTCCGTGCGCAGCAGGCTCACGGTCGGGACACGGACGTGCCGCGATGCAACAGCGCGAGGAAGATCGGCACGCCGACGAACGCGGTCACCACCCCCACCGGGAGCTGCTGCGGCGCCACGAGCGTGCGCGCCAGTGTGTCGGCGAGCACCAGCAGGGTGCCCCCCAGCAGCACCGCAGCCGGGATCAGCACGCGGTGGTCGCCCGCGCCCAGCAAGCGCACGATGTGGGGCACAACGAGACCGACGAAACCGACGCTGCCGGCCAGGGTCACCGCCGCCGCGGTTGTCACCGAGCCGACGAAGTAGAGCGCGAGCCGCAACGGCGTGACCGCGACGCCGAGCGCACGCGCCTGGAGCTCGCCGTGGGCGAGGACGTTCAGCTCACGCGCCAGCGCCATGGAAACCAGCGCCGCCGTCGTCAAGACCGCGAGGCTCCACGCCGACGGCGCCGCGTGCCCGATGTCCCCCATCAACCAGAAGAGCATGCCGCGCAGATTGGCGTCGGGGCTGACGACCAGCAGCAAGCCGATCAGCGCGCCCCACCCCGCCGCCACGACGATGCCGGTCAACAGCAGGCGGGTCGCCGACCAGGTGCCGCGGCCGTGGGCGACGGCGAACACGAGCAGCATGGACACGAGTGCCCCGGCGGCGGCGCCAACCGGCACCAGTGACGTGCGGCCGGCGAGCATGGCCGTCAACGCCCCCACCGCGGCCCCCCCGGACACGCCGAGCACATAGGGGTCCGCCAGCGGATTGCGCAGCAGCACCTGCATGTGCACGCCGGCGAGCGCCAGCATCGCGCCGACGACGAATGCGGTCGCGACACGCGGCGCCCGCAGCTCCCACACGACCGTCTCGTGCAGGGCGTCCGCGCCGCCCGCCAGCACGCGCCACAACTCCGCTGCACCGATCGGTACGCTGCCCGCCGCGAGGGCGCCGAGAAAACTGAGCAGCGCGAGGAGACTCAGCGCGCCGAGCAACAGCCCTCGGTGCCGCCCCCGGCGTGCGGCCGGGTCCGGCACCGAGGGCGGCGCGGAGGCCGACGGGACGCTGTTACTCACCGGCGAGCGTGCGCCTCAGTCCTGCGTGTCGTCGCGCGTTGATGACGCCTTCTTCTTGCTTGCCCGGCGCGCGGGTCGCCGTCCCGCCGCCGTCGCACGCTCGGCGTTCGGCGCCGGCCAGGGCGAGAACGGGAAAGGTTTCGTGTCGCTGTTGAAGGTCACGAATCGCAAGAGGTCGTAGACGAAGCGGCTCAAGCCCGCACCGAAACTCAGCAGCGGCTCGTTGCACTTGCCCGTCAACAGGACGAAGCCGAACTGCACCACCACGACGATGACGATCACAATCTCCGTGACGCTGTAGATCACCGCAAACAGCACCACGTACAGCGCCCGCAACCAGCTTTCGCGCCGACGCAGGTTCTCGCGGATCGGACTCTGCTCGCTCTCGGCCGACATCTCCACCTCCGTTCTGCTCGCCCCCCGGTGCCGCACTGCGACGCCGAGGCCGGGGAGGCCGCGGCCCGCCCGCGGCCGCGCCCGTGAGCGTCCTATTGTGGCGTTTTCGCGCGGCGACGCACAGCACGAATTGCCGGGTTCGGCCGCGGCCGCTGCGCAGCCGCCTCGAGCGCCGCCGCGCGGATGGTGCTGCCAGCGTACCGTCTACAGACGAGCCTGGAGCGCTGCGCCGATGGCGCGGCGCTTGGCGGCGAGATCGGCATAGAGATGCAGCTGCGCAGCCGCCTTCTCCCGATTCTGCTCATACAGACTGGCGTAGCGCGAGGGCTCGAGCGTGAAATACGACTCCTCGAACGCGTCCGTGACAAAGCGGGCCGCCAGCTCGAGCGTCATCAGTTCCGTCGCCGTCGGCAGGGCCCGCTTCTCACGCGGCGTCAGAAAGCGCGCCGCGCCGAGATAGCCTTCGAGGAACGCTGCAAAGATCTCCAGCGAGAACGCGCTGCCGTCGGCATCGCCCTCATCGGCGCGGTTACACCAGCTGCGCACGGCGTCGCCCAGGTCAACGACAACCGGGGCACGCCCGAGCGTATCGAGGTCCAACAGGGCCGTCGCGCGCGCCCCGGCGGCGTCGAAGCGCACGTTAGCGAGCTTGAGGTCGCCGTGAATGACACGCTGCGGCAGGTCCGGCGGCAGGCGCGGTTGCTCGTCGTACGCCTCGAGCACCTGCCGCACCAGCGGCCGCAGCGCACGCTGGCGTGAGCGCGCCGCGCAGCGCTGCGCCGTGAGCCTCAATCGGGCCATGATCGCGGCCGTATCGTGAAATCCCGCCAGTTGATGAGCGAAGCGGTAGTCGAGATCGACCAGGGCGTCGTGGAACCGCCCTACCAGCGCCGCGGCGCTGGCCACCGCCACGGCGTCGGGCCCGTGCTCGAGCGAACGACCCGGTATGAAGCTCAACACGCGCCAACATCGCCCGGCGTGCTCGACCCCAAGCGCGCCGGCGGTGGTGTGCACCAGCCTCGGCGTACACACGCCCTTGGCGCGCAGATGGCTCGTAACGCGATCGATGTCGCGCAGCACCGTCGCCGCGAATATCGGGTGCAGCGCCTGCAACACATACTCGGGCCCGGCGGTGCGCACGCGAAAGGTACGGTTGATGCGCCCGTTGCCGTAGGCCGCAACGGCAACGACGTCGTCCAGATCGTAACTGCGCAGCACCTCGCGGCAGCGCACCAGTTCATCTCGCTCTTCACTCATGGGGTGCTCCCCATCCCTCGCTCACACCACCCAGGGCATCACCTCGAAGGCACCGGCATCCTTCGCGAGACTGCGACGGTGCGAGCACGGCTGCGGGCGGCGAGCGGCGCTACCACTGTGGCATTCTCGCCCGCTGGCAGGCAAGCGCCGCGAGCGGCGCCAGTGCGGCTTCGAGGCGCCGCGAGCGGCGGCTTNNGTGGCATTCTCGCCCGCTGGCAGGCAAGCGCCGCGAGCGGCGCCTTGACGCGGGGTCGGGTCTTCAGACCGTCCTGTGAAAGCGACCGCACGGCGGCAATTGGCGAGCAGCGAATTGCCCGGTCACGACGCCGTGGGTAGGATCACGGTTCCAAACGGTCCACGGTCGAGACGTCGATCTCATGCGAGCCCACTCCCATCGAACTTTCCCACGCCGGGTCGTCGTTGCCGCGTGCTGCGCAACCCTCATTCCCCTGCTCGGCGCCTGCAGCAGTCAGCGCGGCTATCACGGAGCCGCCTTGATCGACTCGGTGCCCACCGGAGCGGAGGTGGTGGACATGGACAACGACGCGGTGCTCGGGACCACGCCGGTGCGCGTGTGGTGGCGCCGCGACGAGAATCAGCGCAAGCTCGTCAACGTGCGCCTGGAGAAGGACGGATATCCCGACAAAACCGTGGCTTTCTGGGTCACGCTGCGCCACAAGAGCCGTGACAAAGCCGAAAACGATCCTCAGCAGGTCACCGTCAACCTCAACCGGGGAAGCGACTGACCCATGGCAACAAGACGCTCGCTACGGGGGCGACACGCGGCAGCGCTGATCGCGGCGCTGACGCTTGGCGCGTGCGCCCCAACCACCAAGACGGTCCCCTTCTCCATCCAGTCCAACCCCCTTGGCGCCTATGTCTTCATGCAGAACCAGCGTGCAGACGGCGCTCACTCGGATTGGATTTACCTCGGCAACACGCCGCTGACGGCCAACCGCGAGATCAAGACCCGCGGCGACCACGGCAGCGACGTCATCGTCGTGCGAGTGGTGCGAGAAGGCTACTTCGACCAGACGAAGTCGTGGAGCGCGGGCAAGCTGCCCGCAGAGCTCAAGGAACAGGGCAAGGTCTACTGGAACCCCAAAATGGTGCAACAGTAATCGCACGACCCGCCTGAAACCGATTCCTCTTCCGCGCCCTGCCCGTTTTCGCTGCTCAGCGCCGTCCGCCGCGCTTCGTCCCTGGCCTGCACACTCCCCAGGGGAGCCGTTTCGTGTTGCGCTCGATCGAGACCTCGTTAACCACCCGGTCTCATGAGCCGGCCGCAGACTCTCGCCTGCAAGACTTGGTGATTTCGAGGACAGCCGCTTCTTAGGCAACACTCAGGCAGTGGCCAAAAAGACCCTGTACCCGCTCCCGTAGCGCCTTGAAAACGCCTGTTATGGCCCCACCCGGAGCGACGCCTGCGCTGCGCCGCGGACGGTCGACAGGGTGCCGGGGGCTTGCGCACCCGGCGAGACCCAAGAAGGGCCGCTCCCGTGCCCCGCAGGAACGTCATCGGGCGGCTATGGGGCCTTTGGTTACGGTCTCTTAGGAAAAATAATTAAAGTAAATAGTTTGTTTTATTTCAGTTATTTAAATATTATATTTTATATAAAACATTAATTAACAATTCTCCCCCGGCGGTACCGCCGGCAGGCCACTGAGGCCGCAGCGGAGCGCAGCGTGACCCGACGGCGGCCTCAGTTGTTCTTGGCCCCCTGATCCACCCAGCGGCTGATGAGCTCAACCTGTGATTTGGTGAGTTCCGTGCTGCCCCCGAAAGGCATGCGCATGTTGGGATCGGCACTCGGGTGTACGTACAGGACGAGCTTGCTGCTGGCGGCGCTGCCCGGCGCGACGATGCCGCGAGCGCCGGAGCCGCGCATTATCTCGTCGTAAGTGTCGAGTCGGCGCCCGCTCTTGCGATAACCCAGCCCCCCCTGAGTGTGGCAGGCGACGCAATGCTTCGTGATGATAGGCTGCACGTCGGCGCTGAAGCTCACCTCGGGCGTGTCCGCGGCGCCGCAGGCGGCGAGCACTACCGCAGCGGCCGCCGCTGCCAGCCCGCGCCCGCTCGATATTCTCCGGGGAAAGTCATCGCTGCTCATGATAAGGCTTCGCTCCCGATGCAGAGTACAATGGCGGACGCCCGTCGCCGGAGTTGGAGCGTCATTCTAGTCGCCAACGCCGCGAGGTCGTCAATGACTCAGGTCATCCGCCGCGCAAGCCCCAACGAGCGGTGACGCGGATAATGCAACGAAGCTTGGGCGAAGTCGGCGCTCGCATCCGTGCGTGTATTGCCCTTGCCAGCCAACGGAGGCAGACATGATCAACGCGCCACGACGCCGGATCGCCGGCCCTCTTTGCATCGTCGCTGCCGTGGCGCTGAGCGCGCCGGTAGAAGCCCAGTTCTTCGGCTGGCCGATGATGCCGCCGGGCCCGATGGCTCCCGGTACGATGGTCCCACCGGGCATGCCCATGGCGCCGCACGGACCCGGGGCAACGGGGCCCCGGAGCGATCTGCAACTGAATCCGGAACAGCAGGCGCAAATGGCCGCCATCGTCACCGAGACGCTTGCCGGCACCGCCGAGCTGGCACGCCAGATCGGTGGCCAATGGCTGCAGCTGCGCTCGCTGCTGGCTGAGGAGACTCTCGACTCCGAGGCGATCGGCGCGGCCTACGCCAAGATCTTCGACTACCAGCGCCGGGGCATCGAGGCCGCGGTGGTGCAATACAACAAGCAGATGAAAGTGCTGACACCACAGCAGCGCGAGGCGTGGCTCGCGATGCGCCGTCACCTGATGGGCACCGCGCGACCGGGGTCCGTTGCTCCGCCGCAGCCCTAGACGTCGAAGGCGAAACCCGGGCCGCACGGGCACGGCGCCGACGGCGGCATACCCCCGGCCGCCGCTCTCGGCGTTATCCACAGATTGTGTGGGTAACTGTGTGCAGAAATGCGCGGAAAGAGCCGACGCGCATCGCCTCTGACGCGGATCGGCCCCTTGCCCGCTTCTTCAGCAGATCAACTGAACGGTTTTGCATCAAGGGATTAGGCGAGATTTCTCAAGCGCTGCGCGGGCCGGCGACAATACTCGCTTGACGCCGCGCGACTTTGCCGACGCTGTGCAAAAAGGCCCTGCCCGGCGTCGCGGGTTCTCGCCGACGCAGCCGCAAAAGCCCGTCTAGCCCACCCACGTGGCAGGACGGACGACGCTGTCAGAGCTCGACGTAACCGCTGAGACCGAGAAAAACCGCGCAGGCCGCGGCAAAAACCAAGGGAACGATTATCTCGATGCGTTTGGCGATCTGTTGACCTCGTTTCATCAGCCCAACCTCTCAGTGGCCGAGAAAGACCACGTCATGGCAGCATATTGCGACGGTTATTGGAAGTTATTTCTCATAAAAGACCCGTATCCCGCGACGGCCGGAGCCGATCGGCGACAGGCAGCGTCTCTGGCTCAACAGCGAGGCCGGTATCGCAAGGCGTCTTCCCAGGTGCACCCGTAGACGCCGTCGGAATCGTGATCCCAGGAACCGTCACCCATCGAGTCGAGACGGAGAGGCCCATCGTCCTCCTGTGCCCCGCCGATCGCGGGCGTCGCGCGCAGCACGAACGCCACCGTCGAGACTGCCTCGACGTCCAGAGCGTAGTGTCCCTGGCGACTCGATGCACCGACGCCGAGTTCCGCCAGGTTCGGCGCATAGGCGTTGCCGTCGAGAAAGTGCCTCTCCTGCGCGGCGGCGGCTGCCAGCAGGGCGAGCTTGGCGTCGGTGCGACGGGCCCGGGTCGTGTGCTCGCGATAAGTGGGAACGGCAACGGCCACGAGCAGCGCGAGCACGACCAGGGCCACCAGCGTCTCGATCAGCGTGAAGCCCCGGAGCGCGCCGCCCTGCGGCGGCGCTCGCCGCGACCTGTGCCGTCGCCGATCCCGCCTGCGCACCGGAATCGTGGTCGAGATGTCCCGCCTCCTCACCGGCGTGGGAGGAGCTGACGCCACGACACACGCTCGGGCGCGTGAAGCGCAGCGGACTCGTCGCTGACGTCGGTGCCGCGCCCGCCCCCGAGGCGAGTTATCTCGGTGCCGGCGCCATCGGGGGGCGCCGTCGCCGGCGCTTGCGCCGCACAGCCGGACTCGCACGCAGCGCCGCTCGCGTCGTCCATGCCGTAGAGCTGCGGCTGCTTGTGCTGCCGCAGCCACTCGTTGGCGCCGCCGCATTGCGGCGCGGTGCCCGCGTCCGCGCCTTGCAGCGCGTCTGCGGGCAGATGCTCGTAGACCGAGCTCTCCCAGATGACCTCCCAGGGGCGGCCGCCGCCCTGATGGGAGCCGCCCGCGGCGGGCGAGGCCTGCGAACGCACCAGTTGCAGGGTCAGCGCGCCGTCCCGGTACGGGCCGTTTCCGGGGGCGTAAACCTGCCGCACGACCTCGCCCTGCGTGCGCGTGAGACAGCCCGTCGCAGGCTCTGCGCGGCGGTAGCAGTAGCTGCCGGACAGCGCGGCGCCGTCCGGGCCCCAGCTGCGGCCGGCCGCGTCGACGGCATCGCGCACGCCGTCGCGGTCCTGTCGCTCGTCGAAGACGAACTCGTTGCCCATGCCGGGCAGATCGATGTATGCCTGTGGCGCAAGAGCCAGGCTCTCGCTGACGCAGCCCGAGTGCGGCACGGCACGCAGGTAGTTGATATCGGCGAGGGCCACAATGAGGTCGGTGAGGTAGGCAATGCGGCAACTGGGCGCGCCCGGGTTGTAGAGCTCGCGAGTGCGGCCGGGCGCGAAGCCGTTGTGCTTTTCGTGATAGTCCACGACGGGCCCCTCGTAGCGCCACGGCCCGACTCCGCCGTCTTTGTCCCGCCCCAGGGGATCGGCGCAGCCGACGATCAGCGTCGCGTCCTCGGGCAGCGCGCGGGAGGCCTCGGCATCGAAGGTGCGTCGCTCCAAGGCATCGACCTCCGTGTCCGCCGGATAGGGATTGACGATGTTGACCCATATCTCGGTGTCGGCATGGTTCTCGTAGAGGCGCTGCGTGCCGCTCTCGGGTCCCGCCACGGGCCCCGCCCCGGTGCTGGAGCCGGGCTGGCTCTCCTCTATCCCCGGGCCGCTGCAGCTCAGCGTCGTGTCCGGATAGACATCGAGCGCTTGCGGCGGGGCATCGGGGCAGCCGGGCGCCGTCGACGCCCGCGCGGCGATGACGTCGTGCACCGCGCCCTGATCGCGCTCGAGGATGCCGGTGGCGGTGCGCGGATCGCTCGGACGCACCACGACACCCCCGGGTTCGAGCATGTTCACACCGGAGACGTCCCACTTGTCGTCGTAAGCATGGCTGTGACACGAGTCGCGCCCGAAACACCCGCGCGCGCCACACAGCTCACACGCGAAGACGTCGTGGTCGAAGTGGCCGCCGCGCAGGCCGGGGTCAGTGCCCGCGACGGAATCGCCTGGCATGTCGGTGGCGCTCTGAGCGTAAGTGATATAGACGCCGTCCCTGTCGGCGGCCAAGGCGGCGTGAACCGGAGCCGACACCGTGCCCGCACCGAGGAAGCGACCCACGGCAACACTGTCGAGGCTGCCGTCGCCGTCGACGTCGAGTCGATCGTGCGCATCGATGTCGCCGTCGCCGTTGATGTCGAAAAAAGGCTGGGGCGGCGCCGCTCCGCTCGCGTAATCGACGGACACGTGGAAGTTGTGATTGGACTCGACCAGCGGGTTCACGGTGGTAAAGGACAAACGTGCGCTCGTCAGAACCGGGTCGTTGACGACGCGCTCGCCGTACTCGAGCTCGAGCCTCCAGCCCACCGCGTCGCTCACCTGCGCCTGCGGCGCTGCGACGATGCGGTGGATCACGGGCCCGGCGCACGACCCGGTGGCGGAGCCGCACGCAGCACTGTGGCGAACGAGCGCTCGCGAGGTCAGTGCCGGATCGGTGCCGAGGGCACGCCCCACATCGCGCACGCCAAAGACGCCATGGCGCAGGCCACTGCCGGCGTCGGCGCCGTCGCGCAGCTTTCCCGTGGCGAACAGCACCACGCGTTCACCGGCCGGGTCCAGACTCACCTGGGGCGCGGTGGTGATCGGCAGCCCCCTGCCGTGCTGCGGATCCGTCACCCGTATGAGAGGCGCCGGCCGGCCGGCGTCGTCCCGGTGCACGACCGCGAAGGCCCCCGCCTTGTTGTGCCAGGAAAAACCCCACAGACCTCCCTGCAGATCGCCCGCGTAGATGCGGTCGAGATCGCCGTCGGCGTCCTCGTCCCAGCCCACGGGGCTCGAGAGCCCGTTGCCGCCGGAGAGCTCGCCCTCGCGGTGCTCCAGGGCGATCTTCTGCAGCAGGCGCCCGCTGACGGCGTCGACAACGAACAATGCGGCGCCACCGTCGCCGCCCTCGGCGTCGCCGTCGCCGAAGACGACTACCCATCTGCCGTCGTCCTGCTTGCCGATGATGGGCCGACTGAAGCTTCGACCCAGCTCGGCGAACGGCCGCGCCGACGCGGCCGACGTGTCGACGAGATCCGCCGCGACCTCCCACAGGAACAGCCCCGCCGCTTTGCCCTCGGCGTGCGCATCGGCACCGATGTCCGCAACGGGATCCGTCACGTCGAGGGCAAACACCGCAGCGCCGCCGGCGTCGAGTCCGCCCACCAGCAGGGTGCGCCAGCACGGCTGCCCGTCGCAGCGCGGAAAAGCGCCGTACACCTCGGCCGCCGTGGGACTGCCGTCGACCGAGTAGCCGGGTGCGGACACCGGATCGCTCAGGCGCGCCAGGTCGTCCAGCACCGCGCGCGGGACGTAAGCGAAGACCTCGCTGCCGTCATCGGCCCGCAATGCGTGCAGCATTCCGTCGTTGGCGCCGACATAGACCATCGGGACGCGGGCGCGGTGGGCGGCGACGAAGTCACGGGATGCGTTGGGGCCCGGCGCGCCGACGTACAACGGTGTCGAGTGGACGATAGCGCCGAGACGCGATGCACGCGTACGGTAGGCACCGCCGTTGGCTTGCTCGTTGTCAGGGTCGCCGCGCAGATAATCGAGGAGAGCGTTGGCGCGCGCCACCTTGGCGGTGTCGTCGGCGCCGGCATCAACACGCGCTTTTAGATCCTCCATGCCGCTGCCGTCGAGCCCCCAGGGCGCGGGCGCCGCCGCGGTGTGGCCGTTCAGCGCGTCCGCGCCCGCGCCCGCCTGATCCCAGACGAATCGTCGCCCGCCCTGGCGATCATCGAAGAAGCGGCCCGACGTCACGATGCGTCTTACCGCCGGTGCCAACGCATCGATGCCCGCCGACGCTCGCCAGTTGGCCTTGTCTTGCACCGTGTTGCCGTTCGCGTCGACCACGTCCTGCTCGATAGCACCGTCGAGCCCGACGTCGCGGGAGACGAGATCGCCGGAGGCGGTTAGGGGGTCGTAGCGCACCTCGAACAGAAGTGCGCCTTCGACGTCCCCGTCGCCGTCGTGGTCGCGGGCTTCGGGGCCGACGTTGGAGCGCGACAACGCCGGCGCCGCGATGCGGTCGTAGACAACAGCGGCCGCCTCGGCGCGCAGCACCGAGGGTGGCGCCGCGGCCGCCGCGGCCGTGAGTCCGATCAGCGCTATCCTTGTGGACGATTTCATTGCCGGCACCTCCGTTTGCCAGTGATCACGAGTCTATGGTTCCCCGACCCCGGACGGCGGCTGCGGGCACGGCAGGCCGTCTTTTTTCACGCAAAACCGCACTACCGTCTGCACCAGGGTCGCGGCGCTCGCCGAGGGGTCGCGGCCTCGGCCGGTGATCCGGTAAAGCCGCCACTGCCGGTCCGCGCTTCCCGCGAGCGGGCGCGCGCCAAGGTACTCGACGATGTAGTGCCCGTGCTTTCCCGCTGCGCTCGCCCGGGACTCCCATGCGATCGACTCGACGTCTGCCATAAGGGGTGGAGCGGGGTCGAGCACGCAGGCGGCTCTGTCCTCGAGGCATGCGGACAGCTCGGCGGTCCAGGCGCGCTCGCCGAAGGCGACGGCATTCTCGGCGTTGTGCAGCGACAGCAGACCGAGCTGGACGTTCTTGGCCTGCAGCGTCTGCATGTGCGACGTGCCGAGCGTCGCCACGGCCATGACACTGAGCACCAACAGCACGATCATCACCATGGCGAGCGTCGCCCCGGCCTGCTCCGGACCGGGGTGAACGCCCCGCCTAGATGCCGAGCCCATGATTGCGCACGAACACCGTGGCACTGAACTGCTGTCGGCGGTAGGCGTCGTGTGGCGTGAAAGCGGCGCGCTCGCCGAGCGCGTAGGTGCGGGCGTTGTGGTAGCCGTGATCCTCGGCGGGCGCGCGCAGCAGCAGCTCGATGCGCACGGCGCGCACTCGCGGCCAGCCGGCGCGCTCGTCGACCGCGCCGGCATTGAGGTAGGCGTCGACCGCGGCGTCGCCGTCGCTGTCGAGACCGTAGAGGAACTGCATGTCCTCGACGTGCTCCACCAGGGGCTCGGCCGCCACGCGCAGGGCGCCGTCATCGAGCACCAGCCGTTCGCGCACCAGCGTCGCAATGGCGTCGCCCGGCGTGACGCTCCACGGGCGAAGGTAGTAGAGGTGAGCCAGCCAGGGATGCAGCGCAGCAGGCGCTTCGCCGAGGCCGTCGACGGCGTCGGCGTCGAGCACGCCGTCGGCATCGGCCTGAAAGAGACGCGCGGCCGTGAGCGAGGAGTAGAGGTAGAGCCCACCCCGCTTCACCTGCGCATGGGCGATGGCCATGCTGGCACCGCGGCGTACGACGAGCATGTCCGTGTCGAGCTTGTAATCGGCGGCGGGCACGCAGTCGCCGGTGTGGGGATTGGTGTCGTCGGCACCAATCAGGGGCCGGTCGAAGGCCACGGCCCACACCGGGTCACCGCAGCCGTTGGCAACGACGATCCCCGGCTCGACGACGGTGGCGGAAGGCCGCACGTTGAGGCCTCCATAGCCCGCCATGCGCACGTCCTCGACGAGCAACTGCAGCGCGGAGCGGCCGTTCTCCTGCAGGCGTGCGAGGTTCTCCTGCAGCGCATAGGTTTTCTTGCTGCTCGCCAGAATCAGCACCGCCGCCAACATGAGCATCAGCCCCAGCGCCATGGCGACCATCATCTCGACGAGGCCGACGCCGTGACCGCGCCGGCCAGGGAGACTCACCCAGGGCAGAGCGTTCACGGGCTAGAGCCGCAGCGTCGTCGTCAGCGAGCGCCGAGTCGCCGGTGCGCGCGCCGCATGGGCATCGAGCCAGCTTACGGTGATGGCATAGGTGTCGTCGCCGAGCGCCGTGACCGCACCCACGCCCGCGGGCAGCAGCGCGGCGACCGCCCTGCCCCACTCGTACAGGTCGTAGGCGGCAACGTCGTGCGCGCTGCAGGCGGAGATCCCCGGCGGCCGGCATGCCGGCGGGTATTGGGCCGGCGGGCCGACGGCGTAACGCCCCGCGGCCGCAGCGACGCGGTTCGCGCGCATGCGCTCGGTTAGATCGCTCACCTGCGCGATCGCCTGCGTGCGCAGGTAGGCGGCCTGCCCGAGGCGCAGACTGGTCGTATGCGCCGCCGCGAGGGCGAGAACACTGATGGCAAGCAGGAAGAGCGCGGTCAAGACCTCGATCAAGGCAAAACCGGCGCCCGCTGAGGGTCGGTCGCGTCCGTCCATGGACATTCTCCAGCTTCTGTTGGGCCGCCGTCGCGTCCTTCGGGCCGCGACAGCGCGGTTTCGGCCCCGGGCCGGCACCGCTTCCGTGTGCGGCGCGCGGGGTCCTTATCTCTGAAACGTAGACGAGAGGGCGACGCGTCTCAACCCCGACCGCCTCGCATCGACCAGTTGCTCGTTCAAGCCGACGAAAAGCCCCGGGCGCTCAACCCCGATGCGACCCGCCTGGGCGGGCGATGCCGGCACGAAACCCCGACGGGAGCCCTCCCCGCGAACCGCACGCTCACGTCACGATCTGGACGAATATGATCAGGTTGGCAGCCACGCTGACGGCAAAAGCGAGGGTGCGCACCCCGGGGATGCCGGCAATGTGCACGCCCGCCTGCACCACCCGTGCCCAGAAGAACAGCCGGGCACCCAGAGCCGTCAGCTCATTCGCCGCGCCGCAGAGGTGCGCCACCAGCACCAGGGCCGCAAAAGGCGCGAGGTTCTCGACGAGATTCAGGTGCGCCCGATGGGCGCGCTGCGCCCAGGCGGGCAGATCGCCGTAGTCGCCCGAAGGGTAGCCCATCATGCGGCCCAGCCCTTTGACGCTGATGCCGCACAAAATGTAGGGAATCCACAACGCCAGGCACAACAGTGCGCTGTAGGCAAGCATTCTGAGATCGAGGCTGAGGGTCATCTCGGACACAGGAGTCTCCCTTAAAGTGTGTGTCGGACCACCTGTTGGCACTTTAGACGACGGGCATCGTACCATCCACCCCCCGCCGCAGAGCGCTCAGGACAGGCGGCGCGCTGACAGCGGCCGCTCTCCACGCTACCCTTGGCCCCCGGGCACGTCGCTTTGGCGCACCGGCACCGGACGGCGGCCTTGCCCAAAGCGGAGCCCGCGCACGCGATGCCGTCAACGATCCCGTGGGCGCAATCCGATTCCCTGCACTGCGCCGCTGCGCAGACGGTGCACCGAGAAGTGAAGCGACGCGACATTCAACGCAAGGCGTACAACGCCGTCCAAAAAGCACTGCGGCGACACGAACCGCTGCTCACGCGCAGGGAGGTTGCCGTAGCTACGGACGCACGTACGAGTAACCTTGCTCCTGCAGCTCCATCATGCGCAGCACGCCGGCCTTAACCTTGCCGACGCCTTCGAGAAGCTGCGGCTCCTTGCCCTTCTTGCGGGCAATTCCGGCCATGGTGTTGCCGCAGGCACTGAAGGTGACGTCCTGCATCGCGAGGCTCTGCACGCGCTCGGAGTGCGGGCTTTCGGTCGTCAGCAGCTTCAGTCCCGGACCCTGCGCAACGACCTCGACTCTCACGTTGTCCATGCCGAGTTCCTTTTGAACATTCGCCGCAATGTTCAGCGCCTGCACGAGCGACTTCGGGTCGTCTTGCGGCACATGCACGACGAGCTTGCGAACCTCGTCGGCGGTAACGCTTATCAAGGGCAGAGAAACCAGGCAGGCGGCGATCAGGCCGCGCAGCCAGCGATCGGGAGTTGCGATGGATTTCATGACGACGCGCTCTCTACTTCGTTAAAGGTTGTTGCAAGAGAAAAACCGGCGGCGCCCTCGATACTCACCCGACTCGGACCAAGCCTGTTCTTCAGTCACCGAACTCGTATTCGAACATCTCANNGTTTCCGCGGTGAAAAACTCCTGATACGGTCGTGTGTTGGACGCGTATAGTCATAAATAAACGGTAAATTCTATTTATTCGAAAGCGCAGGACTGGGGGGCTAACCGAGTTCGTCAAGCAAATCCCTATTGTTCGAATTTCGATCTGCTCGGATATAAGGCCAGCACTACCGAACCGCAAGCATCGATCGACGGAAAGCCCGGATTCGTTCGACTTCGGATGCCCGCCTTTGAATCGAGCATCAACAGCTTGCTATAAAGCGAGGTGTTCAAGGCGTGGACACCGCGAAACGCTCCTGAGCGAGCACCATCGCGAAACCCGGCTGGAACACTGTCGATGGCGGTCTTGCTGGCGAGGTATCGAGAACTTCACGAGCACTCTGCTGACGGTATCGCTGTCGCGACTGCGCACGGGAGCGGCGGGCGCAGGTCGCGGATCTTGTGGCGGAGAGGGTGGGATTCGAACCCACGTGGGGACAAGTCCCCCAACGGATTTCGAGTCCGCGCCGTTATGACCACTTCGGTACCTCTCCGAGGCGGGTGTCGCGCCGTTACGGCCGACCACTCGAACGTCAAGATTGTATCATGGGCGGCAAGCCCGGTGGTGCAGTGCCACCGCCCGCCCCGGCGTTCAGGGGCGACCGCGACGCCGGGCGAAGAACTCTGAGAGCAACGCAGCGCACGGCTCGGCGAGAACGCCGGCGGTCACGCGGCAGCGGTGGTTGAGCAGCGGCGAGTCCAGCAGGTCCGCGACGGAGCCGGCGGCGCCGGCGAGCTCGTCGCGAGCGGCGAAGACGACGTGCGCGAGCCGCGCCTGCACGATGGCGCCCGCGCACATGACGCAAGGCTCCAGGGTGACGTAGAGCGTCGCGCCCGGCAGGCGGTGGTTGGCGGCCGCGCGGCCCGCGGCCCGCAGCGCCACGATCTCGGCATGGGCGCTCGGGTCGCAGGTGGCAACGGACTGATTCCAGCCTTCCCCCAGGACCTGCGCATCGCGCACCACCAGCGCGCCGACCGGCACCTCCCCCTCGCGGCCGGCGCGGACCGCAAGCTCGATGGCCCGGCGCATCCATTGCTCGTGTGCCTGACCCGTCGAGCTCATGAGCCGTGCGGCGGCGCGCGGCGGCGCAGTCGTCTTGTCACTCCCACTCGATGGTGGCCGGGGGCTTGCTGGAGATGTCGTACGTGACGCGGTTGACGCCTCGCACCTCGTTGATGATGCGGTTGGCGATGATCGCCAGAACGTCGTACGGAAGATGCTTCCAGTTGGCGGTCATGAAGTCGACCGTCTCCACCGCGCGCAGTGCGATGACGTATTCGTAGGCGCGGTTGTCTCCGACCACCCCCACGGACTTCACCGGCAGAAACACCGCAAAGGCCTGGCTCGTCTCGTCGTATAGGTGGTGTCGATGGAGCTCTTCGAGATAGATGGCGTCCGCCTGGCGCAGTATGTCGGCGTACTCCTTCTTTACCTCGCCGAGGATACGCACGCCGAGGCCGGGCCCCGGGAACGGGTGGCGGTAGACCATCTCGTGGGGCAGGCCGAGCTCGGTGCCGAGCTTGCGCACCTCGTCCTTGAAGAGCTCGCGCAGCGGCTCGAGCAGCTCGAGGTGCAGCGTCTCGGGAAGACCGCCCACGTTGTGATGCGACTTGATCACTTTGGCCTTTCCCGTGGCCGCGCCGGCGGACTCGATGACATCGGGGTAGATAGTGCCCTGGGCCAGCCAGCGGGCATTGCGGATACCGGCCGCCTGCTCCTGAAAAACATCGATGAAGGTGCGACCGATGATCTTGCGCTTGTCTTCGGGATCACTGACACCGGCAAGCGCATCAAGAAAGCGATCCTCGGCGTCGACGCGGATGACGCGCACGCCGAGGTGGCGGGCGAAAGTCGTCATTACCTGCTCCGCCTCGTTCAGCCTGAGCAGGCCGTTGTCGACGAAGATGCAAGTGAGCTGGTCGCCGATGGCCCGCTGCAGCAGCGCCGCCACCACCGACGAGTCGACCCCGCCGGACAGGCCGAGTATGACCTCCTCGTCTCCCACCCGCTCGCGCATCTCGGCGACCAGGTTCTCGGCGATGTTGCCCGGCGTCCAGTCGGCGGCACAGCCGCACACCTCGTGAGCGAAATGGCTAAGGATGCGGCGGCCCTGGGGAGTGTGCGTCACTTCCGGGTGGAACTGCAGCCCGTAGAGCCTGCGTTGCTCGTCGGCAATCACCGCAAGCGGCGAGTTCGCCGTCGTCGCCACCACGTCGAAGCCGGCGGGCGCCTCGATGACCCGATCGCCGTGGCTCATCCACACGTCCAGCAGCGGCTCGCCGTGGGGCGAAATAGCGTCGAAGACGCCTGCGAACAGCGCCGAGTCGCTGCGCACGCAGACCCGGGCGTACCCGTACTCGCGGTGCGTCGCCCTCTCGACCCGCCCCCCGAGCTGCGCCGCCAGCGCCTGCATGCCGTAGCAGATACCGAGCACGGGCACTCCCAGCTCCAACACCTCGGGCTGCACACGCGGCGTTGCCGCCGCGGTCGTCGACTCCGGACCGCCGGAGAGGATCACGCCGCGGGCGCCGAAGGCACGCAGCGCCGGCGCCGGCATGTCGAAGGGGTGTATCTCGCAGTAGACGCCTGCTTCGCGGATGCTGCGAGCGATGAGTTGCGTGTACTGGGAGCCGAAATCGAGGACAAGAATGCGGTCGAGGTGAGGATCGCGCGCCGACGCGGGTGTCTCGGAGTCACGGCGCGGCATGGCGGTGACCGCGGCCTCAGAGCTCGCGCTGGTAATTGGGTGCCTCTTTGACGATGGTGACGTCGTGCACGTGACTCTCACGCATGCCGGCGCCGGTGATGCGCACGAACTGCGTGCGCGTGCGCAGCTCGTCCAGCGTCGGACTGCCGGTGTAGCCCATGCTCGAGCGCAGACCACCGGTCAATTGGTGAACGATGTTGGTCATCGGTCCCTTGTAGGGCACTCGTCCCTCGATGCCTTCCGGCACGAGCTTGTCGGCGCTCTGAGTGTCCTCCTGGAAGTAACGGTCCTTGGACCCCTCCTGCATGGCGCCGAGCGAACCCATGCCGCGATAGGTCTTGTAGGAGCGGCCCTGGAAGAGCTCGACCTCGCCCGGCGCCTCGTCGGTGCCCGCCAGCAGGCTGCCGACCATCACCGCGTGGGCGCCGGCGGCGATGGCCTTGGCGATGTCGCCGGAGAAGCGCACGCCGCCGTCGGCGATCAGCGGCACGTCGGTGTCGCGCAGCGCCCGGGCCACATTGGCGATGGCCGTGACCTGGGGCACGCCGACCCCGGCGACCACGCGCGTGGTGCAGATCGAGCCCGGCCCGATGCCCACCTTGACCGCGTCGGCGCCGGCGTCGACGAGATCGCGCGCGGCGCGGCCGGTGGCAATGTTGCCCGCGATAACCTCCAGGTCCGGGTAGCGCTCCTTGGTAAGGCGCACGCGCTCGAGGACGCTGCGGCTGTGCCCGTGAGCCGTGTCGACGACGACCACGTCGACGGCGGCCTCGACGAGGCGCTCGAGGCGCTCGTCGGTGTCCGCGCCGACGCCCACCGCGGCCCCGACCAGCAGACGCCCTTGCGCGTCCTTGCACGAGTTCGGATGCTCGGAGGACTTCTGGATATCCTTCACGGTGATGAGGCCCTTGAGGTTGAAGTCGTCGTCGACCACCAGAACCTTTTCGATGCGATGACGGTGCAGCAGCTCGCGCACTGCTTCGACGGAGGTGCCCTCCTTGACCGTCACCAGCTTGTCTTTCGGCGTCATGACGCTGCTCACGGGCGCGTCGTAGCGAGTCTCGAAGCGCAGATCGCGGCTGGTGACGATGCCCACGAGCCTGTCGCCGTCGATGACGGGCACACCGGAGATGTGGTGCCAGTGCGTCAGCTCCAGCACTTCGCGAATACTGGCGCCGGGCCCAACCGTGATGGGGTCGCTGATGATCCCGCTTTCGAACTTCTTGACGCGGCGCACCTCTCCCGCCTGCCGCTCGGGTGTCAGATTGCGGTGAATGATACCGATGCCGCCTTCCTGCGCCATCGCGATGGCCGTCTGCGCCTCGGTGACCGAGTCCATGGCCGCGGACACGAGCGGGATGCCGAGCCGCAGCTTCCGCGTCAGCCGGGTCGCAAGATCGACTTCGCGCGGAAGAATTGAGGAATAAGCGGGGACAAGCAGGACGTCGTCGAACGTCAGGGCTTCTTCGATGTTTTCCATCGCAGGAGTATAAGGATTGACACTGATTCGGTAAACCGGCTACTTTGCCCCGCGGCGCCCGCGGCCCGTGAGCGCGAAGACACACTGCCCCCTGTTGCCGAAATGGAGATTCGCTTGCGCGTGAGCCGCAGTGCGGCTGCGCCACAGTTCATGCCAGCGCCGGGGCACGCGGTGTTCGGCGCGCCCGACGAGCGCGGCGAGAGCGCCCGCGCCCTTCGCTGCCTCGCCGCCGGGTGGCGATGACCAGCGCCCGCGGTGCGTCCGCTCTCGGCCAGCGGGTCTACTCCGTGGGCGAGCTCGCCCGCGAGCTCAAGCAGCTGCTCGAGACGAGCTACCCCGACGTGTGGGTGGAGGGAGAGATCTCCAATCTCGCCGCCCCACGCTCCGGACACCTCTACTTCTCCCTCAAGGACGCCGATGCCGTGCTGCGCTGCGCCCTGTTCCGCAATCGCCGCGACCGGGCGCTGTGCGAGCCCGTCGACGGCATGCGGGTTCTCGCTCGCGGGCGCATCAGCCTCTACGAGGGCCGGGGCGACTGCCAGCTGATCGTGCACTACCTCGAGGATGCCGGCGAGGGTGCGCTGCGGCGTGCCTTCGAGCAGCTCAAGCGCCGGCTCGACCGCGAGGGCCTGTTCGACCCCGCACACAAGCAGCCCCTGCCCGCTATGGCGCGCCGCGTCGGCGTGATCACCTCACCGAGCGGGGCCGCTATCCGCGACATTCTCTCCACCCTGAGGCGCCGCTTCGCGAGCCTGCCGGTGCTGGTCTATCCCGTGCCGGTGCAGGGCGACGCCGCCGCCGAGGCCATCGCCGCAACCATCCGCTTCGCCAGCGACCGGCGCGACTGCGACGTGCTCATCCTCGCCCGCGGCGGCGGCTCGCTTGAGGATCTGCAGGCTTTCAACGACGAGCGGGTGGCACGCGCCCTTTTCGCCAGCGCAGTGCCGATCGTGACGGGGATCGGCCACGAGATCGACTTTACCATTGCCGACTTCGTGGCGGACCGGCGTGCCGCCACGCCGACGGCGGCGGCGGAGTTGGTCAGCCCGGACGGCGCCGAGCTCGAGCGTCTGCTCAGCGGCCACCGTCGCAGGCTGCGGCGCCTGAGCGAGGAGCGGCTGAATCGTCTCGGCCAGCACGTCGATCACCTGCAGCGTCGTCTCGTGCATCCGCGCCAGCGTCTGGGCGAGTACGCACGCCGCCTCGCGGCGTTGCGTCGTGAGCAGGTGCTGATCGTGCAGGCACGCCTGCAGCGTTTGCGCCTCGAGCTCGCCCGCCAGGGCGCGGGTCTGCGTGCCTGCTNNGCAGCGTCGCCAGCCGCATTCTTCAGCGCGATCTCCGCCAGCGCGTGCAGAGTTTGCATGGCCGCCTCGACGCCGCCAGCGCCCGCCTCGCCGGCGTCAGCCCGGCGGCGACCTTGGCGCGGGGCTACGCCATCGTGCGTCACCCCCCCGGCGGCGCGCTGGTGCGCGATGCCGCGCAGGCAGGTCCCGGCGATCGCGTCAGCGCCGAGCTCGCGCGTGGCGAGCTCATCTGCATCGTGGAACGTTCGGATGACTAGATCGAGCGCATTCGCCTGTCTCGTCGCCCTGTGGACGGGGGTGGCCGAGAGCGACGTGCCGCTGCACTTCCCGGTGCCCGGGGGCGTCGCGGTGGTGCCGCTGCTCGCCACCGAAGACCCCGAGCCCACGGCGCGCTTCGGCACCCGGCGACTGGCGGTCGTCGCACACGCCGGCGCCTGGGTGGCTATCGTGGGGCTGGCGCCGGGTCTCGCACCCGGGGACTACATCGTCACACTGGGGCCTGAACCCGGGACGGCGGACAGCCGGCGCTTCACGGTGCTGCCCAACAAGCAGGCGGCGCGCCGTGCGGCGGCAGCCGCCGCGGCCCCAACGCCGGGAGCGGGCGCGGCGGGTGCCTGGCGCGACGTCGAGACGCTCGATCTCGCGTTCGAGCCGCCCGTCGAGGCGCGCGGTCGACCGCGCTACGTCGTGCGCCGTGGGGCGGGGCCGCACGCCACACTCGTGTACAGCGTGGCTTCCGGCGCGCGCGTGGCGGCGCCGTCCGGCGGCATCGTCACGGCCCTGGGCGGGGCATCGGGCGGCACCGTCGTCGACCACGGCCGCGGCGTGGTGAGCGTGCTGCGCTTCGCCGGCCCTGTCGGCGCGACCTCGGGGGAGGCGATTGCCAAGGGAGGAACCCTCGGCACGGTCGCGGCCATGCCGGGTCACGCGACGGCGAGCCTGCAATGGACGCTCATGCTCAACGGCGCGACGGTCAACCCGCTGCTTTTCGTCGGCGACCAAAGGCCTTTCTGAACAACGCGGGCGCAGTTCGGGTAAGCTCACGGCGAATTCGACCTTCCGGTACACACAGCTCACCGGCGCAAACTTCGTGCATATCCTGGGCATCTCGGCGTTCTACCACGACAGCGCCGCGGCCCTGGTCAGCGACGGCGAGATCGTCGCCGCGGCGCAGGAGGAGCGCTTCACCCGCAAGAAGCACGACGCCGGCTTTCCCGCTCGGGCCGTCGATTACTGCCTGGCGCAGGCCGGGCTGAGCCTGGCGGACGTCGACCGGGTCGTGTTCTACGACAAGCCCCTGGTGAAGTTCGAGCGGCTGCTCGAGACCTACGTCACCTACGCGCCGCGGGGCTTCCGCTCTTTTCTCGCCGCCATGCCCGTGTGGCTCAAGGAGAAGCTGTATCTCAAGACGCTGCTGCGCAAGGAACTGAGCGAGCTCGGCGCTCTCAAGCGCGCCGCGCTGCCGCAGCTGCTCTTCGCCGAGCATCACGAGTCCCACGCGGCCTCGGCCTTCTTTCCGAGCCCCTTCGAGCGGGCGGCGGTGCTGTGCATGGACGGCGTCGGCGAGTGGGCGACGACCTCCGTGTGGCGCGGCGAGGACAATCGCCTCGAGCCGCTGTGGGAGATCGACTTCCCGCACTCGCTGGGACTGCTGTACTCGGCGTTCACCTATTTCACCGGCTTCAAGGTCAACTCCGGCGAGTACAAGCTGATGGGGCTCGCGCCCTACGGCGAGCCGCGCTACAGGCAGCTCATCCTCGACGAGCTGGTCGACCTCAAGCCCGACGGCACCTTCCGGCTCAACATGGCCTATTTCAACTTCGCCACCGGTCTGACGATGACGAACAAGCGCTTCGACGCGCTGTTCGAGCGCCCCCCCCGGTCACCGGAATCGCCGCTCACCCAGCAGGACATGGACATCGCCGCCTCGATACAGGCGGTGACCGAGGAAACCGTGCTGCGCCTGGCGGGTACGGTGCATCGGGAGACCGGGGCGGAGAACCTCTGCCTCGCCGGCGGCGTGGCGCTCAACTGCGTCGCCAACGGCCGCCTGCTGCGCGAGGGCCCCTTCGAGGACCTCTGGATCCAGCCCGCGGCGGGCGACGCCGGCGGCGCGGTGGGCAGCGCGTTGGCCGTCTGGCACCAGCACCACGACCGCCCGCGCCGCGGCAACGGCGCCGACGAGATGCACGGCGCCTATCTCGGACCGGCCTTTGCCGAGAGCGACGCCTGCGCCCGGCTCGATGCCATGGGGGCACGCTATCGGCGCCTGGACGACGACGCTCTGTTCGAGCGTGTTGCGGAGCTACTCGCCGAGGAGAGTGTGATCGGCTGGTTCCAGGGCCGCATGGAGTTCGGGCCGCGGGCGCTGGGCGGGCGCTCGATCATCGGCGACCCGCGAAGCCCCCGGATGCAGTCGGTGATGAACCTCAAGATCAAGTATCGCGAGTCCTTCCGCCCCTTTGCGCCGGCAGTGCTGGCCGAACGGGTGTCGCAGTATTTCGATCTCGACAAGCCGAGCCCCTACATGCTGCTCGTTGCCAGCGTGCGCGAGGACATGCGCCTGCCCATGAGCGCCGAGCAGCAAGCGCTTTTCGGCATCGACAAGCTCAACGTGCCGCGCTCGGAGCTGCCGGCGATCACGCACGTGGACTACTCCGCGCGGGTGCAGACCGTGCACGCCGAGACGAACCCGCGCTTTCACGCCCTGCTCAAGGCCTTCGAGGCGCGCACCGGCTGCCCCGTGCTCGTCAACACCTCCTTCAACGTGCGCGGCGAGCCCATCGTGTGCACGCCCGAGGACGCCTACCGCTGCTTCATGCGCACGGAGATGGACTACCTGGTCGTCGGCAACCTGCTTCTCGCGAAGCCAGATCAGCCGGCGTGGGAGAAGGACGACAGCTGGCAGCAGGAGTTCGAACTCGATTGAACCCGCGCGCTCACAGCCATCGCCACCCTGGCGCTGCCGCCGCCGACCGGGCCCGTTCCGCGTGAGCCCTCACGACATCCCGCAGCTCGACGCCCGCGGCCTGCGCCAGTTCGGGCTGACCTTTGCGGCCATCATCGCCGTGCTCTTCGGACTGGCCCTGCCGTGGCTGTTCGACCGCGGCCTGCCCTGGTGGCCCTGGGCGCTAGGCGCGCTCGTCAGCGTGTGGTCGCTGGCCGCGCCCGCGTCGCTGCGGCCCTTCTACCGCGGCTGGATGCGCTTCGGCCTGCTGCTGAACGCGGTCATGAGCAGGCTGGTCCTGGGCATCGTCTTCTACATCGTCGTTTTGCCCATCGGCCTGGCGCTCAGGCTGCGCGGCCGCGACCCCATGGCCCGGCGACTCGACCCCGACGCTTCGAGCTACCGCGTCGACAGCCCCAGGCAGCGACCCAATCACATGGAGAGACCCTTCTGATGATCGAGTTCTTCAGGGACCTGTGGGACTTCATGCGCGTGCGCAAGAAGTTCTGGCTGGCGCCTATCATCATCGTGCTGCTGCTGCTCGGCGCATTGATTGTGCTCACCCAGGGCTCGGCGGTCGCACCCTTCATCTACACGCTGTTCTGAGCGGAGCCAAGCACGCGGCGGCGCCGCTCGCGTGTCCGCGAGGCGCGCGCCGGCGGCACCTCGTGCCTTGCTCGCAGACCGCTCGCTCCCTCAGCCGATCTGCAGTCGCGTCGTCAGATCCGCCTCGGCCGACACCTTCGCGACCAGCAGCGGGTCGCCTATGTGCTCCCATTGGGAGTTGCGCGTCGAGATGACTTCGGAGATGTGCTTGGAGAAGCGCGTGAAAGACAAGGTGACGTCTTCACGGATGATGGCGTGAGTGCGCTCGAGAAAGGGAATCAACCCCTCTATCTTCTTCAGTTTTTCGCGTTTGACCCGGATGTCCTCGTCGTCCTGCTTCGCGCTGAAATACTCTTCCGGGTTGTTGGCGATGGTTTCGACGGCTCGATTGAAGTTGTCGAAGTCGAGAACGAACATTCCGTAGGCGCGCTGGTAGAGCCTGAAGTACTCGATGATGAAATCCTTGATCTGCTGCAGGCGCTTGAATCGCCTGAGGGCACGCGTGAACATGAGGAAAATGTCGTGGTGTTGCTGCGGGGTCGTCGAGCCGATGCCGCTGGAATCACGCATATCCGGGTTCATGGCCATCTGACACATGCCCTTGAGCTCCAGCAGGATTTCGTTGATCTGACGCGCTTTCTGCTTCGACTCGCGCTGCGCCGCCACGAGCTTGGAGTAGGCGCCGGCATAGTCGAACGTGCTCATGACCTCCTGCTTCATCGAACGCTCCACCTCGCCGTAGGCACGCGACGCCACCGACCCCGAGAGCCTGCTCTTCAGCCGTTCGCTCGCCTCCTGAGCAATGAGGAACTCTTGCGAGCGCTTGGCCTCGGTCTCGCGCAAAGCGAGGTAGTCGACCATGCAGTGATTGAACTGAGTGATCTTCTTTTGAAAAGCGAGAGTGAAGGAGAGAAACGGCGCAAAGAACTGTTCGTTTTCCTCCGGCGTGAGAGGAAGGGAGTCGATGTAGCGCTTCAGATAGTCGAGCTTCCTGCTGATTATTTCTACGCCGGCAGAGATGCCGCTGCTGATCTTGGAAATATCACTGAACGCTGCGTGCAGGTCGCGGTTGACCTTGAGGATATCGACCAGCTTGCGCAGCATCGTCTCCTCGCCGGTGGTGCGAATGAACAGCGCCTGCAGGCTCTTCTTGGCGTCGCTCAACTGCGAGCGCGAGATCAGTCCGCTCTCCTCGATGAAGGAGAGTGCCGTCATCACGATCAGCATCTCTTTCTGTTTTGCTGCGAGCGCTTCGTTGGGAGTCGTCGTCATGCTCTTGACGTCAGCCGCCGCAGCGACATGCCGTACCCGTCCTGTCGCCGCCGGGGCGCAGAGCCGTACTCATTTCCGTCTCGGGCCGCATTTCTTGGGGATGCATTGAGGTGCCCGTCACCCGTCACTGATACGCGATAGTATAGACAAGGAAACAAAGGCGGGCCTACCCCGAAGGGCCCGCTAAAGTGGCAGAATACGGGCATTTCGCACCGATTGGCGTGCGAATTTTCCTGATTCGCCACCGCCTCGACGACGACGCCGAGCCCGGTGGGCGGGAGTGCGACCACCGCCCCTGTGGGGCCGTCGCGCGCGGACGAAAGCCCTCAGTCGCCACCACGGCGCGATCGGCGGGCGCCCGCCTGCGCGGCGAAGGGGTTCTCGCCCCGGCGGAACCGCACGCGGACGTTGGTTCCCGACAGGGCATAGGCCTTGCGGAAGTAGTTTTGCAGATAGCGCCGGTACGACTCCGGAATCCTGTGCACCTGCGTGCCATGGACGATGACGAGGGGCGGATTCTTGCCTCCCTGGTGAGCGTATTTGAGCTTGGGCGCGCGTCCGCCCCGTAGCGGCGGCGACAGCGCGCGCGTCGCCTCGCGGAGGTGGCGATTGAGCGAGGAGGTCTCGAGAGCGATCATGGCCGAATCGAAGGCTCTGTCTACCGCCCGCAGCAGCGATGGCAGGCCCTCGCGGCGCAGCGCCGAGACGTTGACAAAATCGTGGTTGGCAAGAAAAGTGAGCTTGTGTGCAACCTCTCGCTTTAGAGCGGCTCCCGCCTCGGCGCCAATGCGGTCCCATTTGTTGAGCGCAACCACCATCGAGCGCCCGCTCTCCAAGGCCCATCCGGCGATGGTGGCGTCCTGGGTCTGCACCCCTTCGAGCGCATCGACAACCAGGACGACGACGTGGGCGTCATCCATCGCCTGTATGGACTTGACGACGGAGAGCTGCTCCAGTGATTCGCGGATGCGGGCGCGCCGGCGAATGCCTGCCGTATCCACCAAAACGTAGCGCCGCCCGCCGCGCTCGAAGGGAACGCGCACGCTGTCTCGCGTCGTGCCGGGCTCATCGGAGACGATGACCCGCTCCTCGCCCAGCAACGCATTGACGAGCGTCGACTTGCCGACGTTCGGCCTGCCCAGGACAGCGATGCGGGGGGCATCGTCCTCGGCGCCCTCTTCCTGCACCGTGCCGGCGACGGCGTCCAGCACGTCCTCGACAAGGCGCGCCACCCCGTCGCCGCGCTTGGCGGAGATGGCACGAGGCGCGCCCAGCGCGAGCCCATGGAACTCGGCGGCGACCACGTCGGCGTCGAGACCCTCTGATTTGTTCACGGCGACGAACACGGGTCTCTCGACGCGCCGCAGCCACGCGGCGATCTCGGCGTCGGCCGCCGACAGACCGTCGCGACCGTCCGTCACCAGGATCACCGCGCTCGACTCCCGCACCACCTGCTCCACCTGCCGGCGCACCAGCCGGTTCATGCCGGCCCCGTCGTCGTCGAGACCACCGGTGTCCACCACCAAGAACCCGCGCCCTCCGATTCGCCCGGCGCCGTAGAGACGATCGCGTGTGACGCCGGGCTCGTCGTCGACCAGGGCGTCACGGCTTCGGGTAATCCGATTGAAGAGCGTGGACTTACCCACGTTGGGGCGTCCGAGCAGGGTAATGACTGGCTTCATGGGGTCAGCGCGGGCCGGCGCATTGCTCGCTCAAAATGCTTAAAGCGCCGGCAGCGATGGCACGCCGCGGCCCGACATGCCGCCGACGCAGCTCCTCAGGGTGTCGGCCGGAGAGCGAGCGCGACCAGCGCACCGCTCGCCGAGGCCGCGAACAGGCGCACGCCGTCGCTCATCAGGGGCGTCGACACGCTGCCCCCGTGGACCTTGGCGCGACCAACGAGTTCACCGGTCGATTTGCTGAGCAGATGGACGTAGCCCTCGAAGTCACCCACCGCCACGTACTCGCCGATGGGCAGGGGCGCCGTCAAACCGCGCCGCAAGAGCTTCTCCTGCCGCCAGACGGTGGCGCCGTTCAGTCGGTTGAGCGCCACGACGGAGCCCTCTTCGTCGAGGACGTAGACATTGTCATTGTCCGCACCCAGGTCGCGATACGAAGAGATGTCGCGCGCCCACAGCATGCGCCGGCTGCCCAGCGCGAGCGCCGAGACCCTGCCCTGATAGGCAGCGGCATAGAGCACGCTCCCCACCAACAGCGGACTGGCGTCGATATCCACCAGGCGCTCGATTTCGTTGCGCCCGCGCGGCGTGGCGACTTCAATCTCCCACAGCTCGCGCCCATCCCTGATGTCGGCGGCAACGATCTTGCCGTTCGCGAATCCGGTCAGAAGTATACCGCCGCTCTCCACCGGCTCCGAGCTGCCGCGCAGGGTCAGGCTCGGCACGCTGCGCCGGAAGCTCCACAGTGAGTGGCCATCGCTTGCCGCCAATCCGACCACCTTGCCGTCCACCGCGCGCGCCACGGCCGTACCGCCTGCGGCAATGGGCCGGGCCAGCACTTCGCTGCCGATATTCTCCGACCAGACGCGGGCACCGTCGCGGGCATCAAGGGCGACGAATACGCCATTGTCGGTGACCACCAGGACGAGGCCTTCGCCGACCCCGACTCCCGCCGAGATGCCCTCGTCGAGATCCTGCGCCCAACGCTGCGCGCCAGAGGCCGCATCGAACGCGCGCACGTTGCCGTCGGGCGACACCGTGAACACCGAATCAATCGACACGTAGGGCCGGATGGTGACGTAGGGTCCACCGAAGCCCGAACCCATCCCCCGCCGCCACAGCTCGTCGATGCCGGCCGAAGCGCGCAGCTCGGGCAACGGCAGCGGCGCTGCAGGCCCCTCGCCACGCTGAGCACCGCCGCCGCCGCACCCGGCCACGAGAGCGGCCAGCATCACCAACGCCTTTCGCTTCACTGCCCTTTACTTTCCGGCCGCCACGTTGTCGAGCTTCATCGTCAGCAGCTCCCGGTACACCGATCCGATGGGGATCGACTCGAGGCTCCTGCGGTAGGCAGAGCGGGCCTGCTCGTGTCGACCCGTCGCCGCGTAGACGTCGCCGAGGAGCTCTTCGTAGTGGCTCTCGAAGCCACCGCGGTCCGCTACATTGAGCAGGGCCTCGGCTTCGGCGTGCTCGCCCTCGCCGGCCAGCAGATAGGCGAGCCGCAGGCGGGCCGAATGCTCGCTGGCGGGCTCGCTGGCATGTTCCATGGCCCAACGCAGCTCCCCTTTCGCCCGCGCGGGATCGGCATTCTCCACGCTCTCGCGCGCCAAGTACAGCGCGGCTCTCGCGGCGTAGACGCTCGACGCGTAATCTTCCTTCAGCGCCTCGGCGGCAGACTGCGCCGCCTCGAGGTCGTTGCCCTCGACCTCGGCGATCATGCGCTCGTAGATGTCCGATGCCGCATCGGCGCGCTTCTGCGTGTGGCTTTGCCAACCGTTCCAGCCGACCACCACGGCGAGACCGAGCCCGACGCCGCCGATGATCGACCAACGGTTCTCCTGCCACCAAGCCTTCAGCTTCGCCGTCTGCTCGTCTTCGCTGAATCGCGGATCCACTCGTCTCTCCCCGGGTCCCCTCGCGCCGGACCGCTATGCCGGACGCTCCAAAACGGCCGCAACCGCCTGTTCCACTTCGTCGAAAGCAACGCTACGCTGCGGCACATCGCGGCGCAGCGGCTTGAGCGTGGCGACGCGCCGGCTGAGCTCCACCTCGCCCAGCACCAGCGCGATGCGGGCGCCGCTGCGATCGGCGCGGCGCAGCTGGCGCTTCAACGCTCCGCCGTCGCAGTTCGCCACCACGGCAACGCCGCGATCGCGCAGTTGCTCGGCCAGGCGCAGCCCTGCCGCTTCCGCGGCGCGGCCCAGCATGACCATGTAAACATCCGGATGCCAGCCCGTCGGTGCCTGCGAGCGCAGGCGCACCAGCTCGATCAGCCGCTCGATGCCCAGAGCAAAGCCGGCACCGGGCACCGTCTTGCCGCCCAGCATCTCCACCAGCATATCGTAACGCCCGCCGGCACAGACCGCGCTCTGTGCCCCGAGCTTGTCGGTCACCCACTCGAAGACGGTACGTGTGTAGTAATCCAGACCGCGCACGAGCAGCGGGTTAATGCGATACGGCACGCCGGCATCGTCGAGATACCCGCACAATCCCTCGAAGTGCGCCTGCGACTGCGTGTCCAGGTACGCGAGCAACTCGGGGGCCTGCGCGATGATGTCCCGCATCGCCGGATTCTTGCTGTCGAGAATGCGCAACGGATTCACCTCGAGCCGGCGTAGACTGTCCTCATCGAGCTCGGAACGACGCTTGTCGAGATAAGCCACCAGATCGTGCCGGTGGCGCTCGCGGCTCTCGGGCGAACCGAGCGAGTTGAGCTCCAGCGTCACGTCATCGATACCGAGCACGTTCCACAAGCGGTTGCTCAGCAGCATCAACTCCGCATCGACATCGGGACCCTGCCATCCGAAGGCCTCGATGCCAAACTGGTGAAACTGCCGGTACCGCCCCCGCTGCGGCCGCTCGTGGCGAAACATCGGCCCCATGTACCACAGGCGGCATTGCCGGTTGTAGAAGAGGCCGTGCTGGATGCCGGCGCGCACACAGCTGGCAGTTGCCTCCGGACGCAGGGTGAGACTCTCGCCGTTGTTGTCCACGAAGGTGTACATTTCCTTGGCGACGATGTCTGTCTGCTCGCCGATGGAGCGGTGGAAGAGCTCGGTGCGCTCCACCACCGGAACTCGGATCTCCTCGTAGCCGTAGGCCGTCGTAACGCGGCGAATGGCGTCCTCGACGTGATGCCACAAACAGACGTCCGCGGGCAGCACGTCATTCATGCCGCGCACGGCCTGAATCGGTGAGCTCATGACCCTCTGCGGATCGACGCCGCCGGCGCGGCGTGCCGCCGGCTCGTTGCAGGCTGCCACTGACGCATCGTTCAAGGCGTATTCGCAGCGGCCTCGGCGCCGCCAACCGTGAAGCGGGCGAAGGTCGCGTGCTGCTGCGGGGGAACGTCGAGGCGCCGCCCCCGATAGACCAGCCGGACGCCGGCGGCGTTGCCGAGGAAAACGCGAAACGGGGGCTCCCCCTCGACGGTGACGACGTGGCCCTGCGATACGGTTCGGTAGAGCAATCGGGCGTCGGTGATGTCGCGTATGTCGGCCCACGAGCCCTGCTCGAACTCGAGCGTCAGGTGCCGTGCGGTGTCGGCGCCCGCCGGGGCAGAGCCCGCCCTGAGGCGCGTCGCCGCGCCCGCGGCGACGGCGTTTGCCGCAGAAGCGACCGGGGCCACGCCCGCACCGCCCTCGCTCTGCACGCCCTGCGCCGCGGGAACAGGGGCCGTCGCGGGTTGCGCGGGCGTTCGCTCGACACTGCGTCCCGTGGCGAGGTCGATGCGGCCGGCGTCCTGCGGTATCCAGCCCGAGGGCGTCCACCCCTGCCACCAGGCGAAGGTTGCCGCGAGCCCGACGCCGATCAGCAAATAGGCAACGGCGCGCACCAGGCCGCCAGCGGCCGCCGTGCGGCGCGCGCCGTGCGCTCGCAGCGCCGGCGGCTCCGGCGGCGGCACCGCCTGCTGTTCGATCGACAAGCCCACGATGCGCCCGTACGCACGCAGGTAGCCGCGCACGTAGGTCGGGCCTGGCAGGTCGTCGTGGCAGTCGTTCTCCAGCGCCACGACCTGGCTCGGCGAGAGCCTGAGCTCCGCTGCGACGTCGTCGACGGTGAGCTCGAGTCGCTGGCGGGCTTCCCTGAGCCTCGCGCCCGGTCCGGGCGGCGGCCCGCCCAGCTGCGGTTCGCGGGTCATGGAGCGGTGGCCGGGATCAGGGCCGACGCGTCTTCCGCCTCCTTCGACCGGGGAAAGCGCTGCCGCAGCCGCCGGGCGTATTCCCCTGCCAGATCGTCGGCGCCGAGCCGGTTCTCGACCCTGACCCCCAGCAGCAGGCTGTCGGGCGTCTGCGGACCCACCTCGAAGTAGCGCTGCAGCCAACCCCGCGCGGAGAGAAAATTCTGCTCGGCATAGCTGATGCCGGCCATGGCGAGCAGCGCCGCGGGCATGCTGGGATTGATGCTCAGCGCCTGGCGGTAATAGTGCGAGGCCTCGTTGAGCTGCGCCTGCCGGCGATAGCAGTTACCGGCATAGAGGTGCGAGATCGCAATGCGGCGATTGAGCGGGGACGCCAGCGCCGCTTCCAGCTGCTCGAGGCCCCCGCGGTAATCTCCGACCTCGCACATGAAGGCACCGAAGTCGTTGCGTGCGTCGTTGTTGTCCGGGTCGACCCTGACCGCGTCGCGGAAATAAGAGCGAGCCCCGCTCTGATTGCCGAGCCGCAGCTGCAGCAGTGCCATGACGTGGTTGGCACGCGAGTCGTTGCCGTCCAGCTCGAGCGCTTTGCGCGCATGCGTGAGTGCCACCTCGAGCTCGTCACGCTGCAGGTAGTTCCAGGCGAGGTCCACCTGCACGTCGACACGTTGCGATTTATCCCAGGGCTCCTGCTTGGGGCGATCGGACACGCATGCCGTCAGCAGCCCGAGCAGCACCAGCGGCAACGTGGCGCGGGCGACGATCACGAGAGCACCGCCTCGCTCGCACTCAGGCGCTGAGAGCGCCGGGTGCGGTCCTTGACACGCCCTGCGAGCTGGCCGCAGGCGGCACTGATGTCGTCGCCACGGGTCCGTCGGGTGATCGTCATGATGCCACCCGCCAGCAGCTCGTCGCGGAATCGGTCGATCACCGCCGCGTCGCTTCGGCGGTAGGAAAGCCCCTTCACCGGGTTGAAAGGTATGAGGTTGACCTTGGCCGGCATGTCTGCAAGAAGCCGGCGCAGGCGCCGCGCCTGCTCGATGCCGTCGTTGACGCCCGCCATCATGGTGTACTCGAAGGTCACCCGGCGCCGGGGCTCACCATCGACGTAGCGGCGGCAAGCCTGCAGCAGCCGGGCGATGGGGTACTTGCGATTCAGGGGAACGAGCACGTCGCGAAGCGCGTCGTCCGCCGCGTGCAGCGATACCGCCAGGCTGACGGGGCAGTCCTCGGCCAGGCGCTCGATGGCGGGCACCACCCCGGCCGTGCTCAACGTGACGCGCCGCCGCGACAGGCCGAAACCGAAGTCGTCGAGCATGACGCGCATCGCCGCGACGACGTTGTCGTAGTTGAGCAGGGGCTCACCCATACCCATCAGCACGATGTTGGTCAGCGGCTGCCCGGCGGGGGCGTCCTGGCGCAGCAATCGTTCGGCGAGCCAGACCTGCCCCACGATCTCCGCGGCGGCGAGGTTGCGATTGAACCCCTGTCGCGCCGTCGCGCAGAAGGAGCAGTTGAGCGCGCAGCCGACCTGCGACGAAACGCACAGCGTGCCGCGACCGTCCTCGGGGATGAACACGGTTTCGATGCAATTGCCGTCGGCGAGGCGCAGCAGCCACTTGCGGGTGGAGTCCGACGACTGCTCCGCGCGCGCGACGGCGGGCAGAGCCACCTCGGCGATGTCTTCGAGCCGGCTGCGCAGCGGCTTGGCCAGATCGGTCATGGCGCCGAAGTCGACGACGCCGTGATGATAGATCCACTTCAGCAGCTGCGCCGCGCGAAAACGCTTCTCGCCGAGGCTCTCGAAAAAGCCCTCCATGGACTCGCGATCGAGGCCGAGAAGGTTGGTCCGGGCGACGTTCATCGTCGTGCGGCGTCAGCGCGTGCGCGGGCAGATCTCGTCGGGCGTGAAGAAGAAGTCGATCTCGGTCCGCGCCGTCTCGGGGCCGTCCGAGCCGTGCACGGCGTTCTCCTCGACGGAGGTCGCGAACTCGGCGCGTATCGTGCCCGCCGCGGCATCCTTCGGATTGGTGGCGCCCATGATCTCGCGGTTGCGGCGGATGGCGTCCTCGCCCTCGAGCACCTGCACCATCACCGGCCCCGACGGCATGTAGGCGACCAGGTCGGCGTAGAACGGCCGCTCCCGGTGCACGGCGTAGAAGCCCTCCGCCTGCTCGCGCGCGAGATGGAGCATCTTCGCCGCGACGATCCTGAGCCCGGCCGATTCGAAGCGATCGTAGATCTTGCCGATAAGATTGCCGGCAACGGCCTCGGGTTTGATGATGGAGAGGGTTCTCTCGACAGCCATGGTGAGGGTGCTCCGAATCGATTGCGCCGCGCGCGGGACACGCCGCCGTGAGTTCAAATCAACCGATGATTTTAGCGACTAGGCGCCATCGCTAGCAACGAGGGTATCGCCGCGGCACGCGCTGATACGCACATCGCAGAAATGATCCGCTCGCGAGCGGGCTGCAGGCACGTACACCGGCAGATAGGCCGCCGCCCGCGCGAGCCGGAAACCCGCCGGCGGCCGTCCGCCGCCCTCCACGAGAACGCGCAGACGCCGGCCCACGTAGCGGCGCATCACGTGCGCCCGGATCCGCTCACCTGCCTCGCGCAAGCGGCGCGCGCGCGCCTTGCGCACCGACACCGGCACCTGTTTCGGGATGCGGGCCGCCGGCGTGCCGGCCCGTTCGGAGTAGGCAAACACGTGGGGATAGGCAATTTCCAGGTCGTGCAAAGCGCTCAAGGTATCGAGAAACTGCCCCTCGGTCTCCGTCGGGAAGCCCGCCATCACGTCCGCGCTCAGCACCAGATCCGGCACCGCCCGGCGCAGATGCTCCATTCGCTGGTAGACGAGATCGCGCGTGTAGCGCCGTTTCATCCGCTTGAGTATCAGCGAGTTGCCGCTCTGCAGCGACAGGTGCAGGTGCGGGCAGAGCTTGGGCTCCCCGGCCATCAACTCCACCAGCGCCGGGTCGACGTGCACGGGGTCGATGGAGCTCAGGCGCAGGCGGAAATCGCCCTCGAGCCCGGCGAGCGCACGCAGCAAGTCGACGAGCCCGCGGCTCCCGTCGCCGCCGTCCCGTCCGTAGGCGCCCAGATCGACGCCGCACACGACGATCTCGCGGTAACCGTTGTCGACCAGCCGGGCGACCTGCCGACGCACCAGCGCCGGTGCCAGCGAGCGACTGGGCCCTCGTGCGCGGTGAATGATGCAGAAGGTGCAGCCCTGGTCACAGCCCTGCTGCACCTGAACGTAGGCGCGCGTCCGCCCCTCGTACCCGCCCAGCAGCTGATCCGGAAGACTGACGTGCTCGTCGAGGTCGCCCACCAGGATACGGGGCCCGCGCCACCGTTGCAGATCGGGAGCCAGAGCATGCAGATCGAGCTTGCGATCGTTGCCCAACACCAGATCCACCCCCGGGATCGCGGCGCAGGCCTCGGCGTCCACCTGCGCGTAGCAACCGGTCACGACGATGACGGCGTCGGGATTGCGACGCACGGCGCGGCGCACCTCCTGACGCGCCTGCCGGTCGGCCTCGCGGGTGACGGTGCAGGTGTTGATGACGTACAGATCAGCCTGGGAGCGAGCCGGCACCGGCGTCCAGCCCGAGCGCTCCAGGCCCTGCCCCATCAGCGCCGATTCGAAGGCGTTGACCTTGCAGCCGAGAGTAACGACGGCCACGCGCTTGCCCAGCGCGCGTCGGGCAGCGGTACCCGTGCTGAAGGGAACTGCGACAGACGCCATCGAAAATCCGAGATTGCCGTTGCGCAGCCACGCGGCTTCGACCCGCGCGGGCCCGGGCCGACGGCGGCTACTCCACGCTGAAGCTCTCGCCGCAGCCGCACTCCCCGGTGACGTTGGGGTTGTGGAATTTGAAGGACGCGGACAGCCCGTCCTGGCGAAAATCGATGCGGGTGCCGTCCACGTAGTCGAGGCTCTTGCGGTCCACGATGACCTTGATGCCGCGACTCTCGAAGACCTCGTCTTCGGCACCGATGTCGCTGGCCAGATCCACCACGTAGGCAAATCCCGAGCAGCCCGTGATACGCACCCCGAAACGGAGCCCTTGCCCGCCCTCGCTCTGGGCGAGGTAGGAGCGCACTCGCTCTGCCGCTGCTTCGGTCAGTGTCACAGACATGGCTTGCTCCGGAAATGAAGACCCTTCAACCGCATCGACGCTCTGGATGACGGACCTCAGCTTTGGGCCGCGAAGGTCACGGCCCGCTGACTCTGGCGCGCCGCCACCTGCATTACATGGGGATCCGCGATCAGCGATGCAAGCGTCATGTCGGCGAGATAGGCCCGGATCTGCCCGCTCAATTCCTCCCACAGCGTGTGCGGGAGGCAGCGTCCGTGAAGCGAGCAGTTCATGCCCCCGCCGCACTGAGTGGCGTCGATGGACTCCTCGATGGCGTCGATGATGGCGGCAATGGAGATCTCCGTCGCAACTCCGTTGAGGGTGTAACCGCCGCCCGGTCCCCGCGCGCTCAGCACCAGACCCCGCCGCCGCAGCCGCGAGAACAGCTGCTCCAGGTACGACAGCGAGATACTCTGTCGCGCGGCGATCTCGGGCAGCGACACCGCGCCGTCGCCGCAGTGAATCGCCAAATCGATCATGGCCGTGACCGCGTAGCGGCCCTTGGTCGTCAACCGCATCGGTACTCCTCCCGGCAGATCCTGCCGCGATCCGGCTTTCAGGGCATTTTCACCCAGTTGCCGAAGCGGATCAACCACATAAGCCGTGGCGTTGGAGCCGTCTCTCAGCGCGAGTCCCGGCGGCGGCTCTGCTCGACGGCGGTGAGGATGCCGCGCAGGATATTGACGTCTTCGCGGCTGAGGCGCGCGCGCGTGAGCAGGCGCACCAGCTTGCGCATGAGCTTGTGCGGTGGCTTGGTCTTGAGGAAGTCGATCTCGACCAGCACACGGCGCAGGTGCTCGAATAGCCGCCCCAGGTCCTCGGCAGTGGCGTCCTCGGGCTGCGCCCGCGCGCCGCTACCGGGCGGCGCCTGCTCTCCCGCCGCCCGGCGCAGCTCGTAGGCGAGGATAAGCACGGCGCCGGCAAGGTTGATGGAGGCATGGGCGTCGTCGACGGGTATGCGCACCAGGTACTGACAGCGGTCTACCTCGGCGTTGCTGAGGCCCGTACGCTCGGGACCGAACACGACCGCCACCTGCTGGCGGGTGCTCTCCTCCCAGGCCTTGTGCATGGCCGCTGCCGGCGTGAGCATGGGCCAGTTCACGGAGCGCAGCCGCGCAGTGGTGGCGATCACCAGGGCGCAGTCGGCGATGGCTTCGGCCAATGAGGTCGTCACCACGGCGGTATCGAGAACGCCTTCACCGACCGACGCGCGGGCTGTGGCCACCGGGCTCGGGAATTCCTTCGGAGCCACGAGGTAAAGCCGCCGCAGCCCCATGTTCGCCATCGCTCGCGCGACGGCACCGATGTTGCCCGGGTGGGTCGGACGCACCAGAACGATGCGAATGCACTCGGCGCTCACGGGTCGGATCTCCTTGCGGGCGCGGGCGCGCACGCCGCGGTTCACGTCCTGCCCCGGCCTTGCGCTACAATCACGGCCGGCGGGCGCCGCCCCGAGACGCGCGGGGCCGAACGGTCGATCATCTAGCAGATTCGCGCCAGCGCCTCAAGCACGACGGGGCCCGGCCACGTGTCTCCCAGGCAATATCGTCCGTCATCGGGATTCTCCTCGGCCGCCGACGAGCAACCCACTGCCGGTCATAACCCATGCACCCTCTGGTGAACACCGCGATCAAGGCCGCCCGTCGCGCCGGCAACGTCATCGTGCGTCACATGGATCAACTCGATCGCGTCGACGTGCGGCGCAAGGGTCGCAACGATTTCGTCAGCGAAGTCGACACCCGCGCCGAGGCGGAGATCATTCGCGTGCTCAAGGCCGCCTATCCCGAGCATGCCGTTCTCGCCGAGGAGACCGGCCGCCAGGCCGGCAGTGAGTACGAGTGGGTCATCGATCCACTGGACGGCACCACCAACTACCTGCACGGCATGCCCCATTTCTGCGTCTCCATCGCGCTGCGCAGGCGCTCGGTGGTGGAGCACGGCGTGATCTTCGACCCGCTGCGCAACGAGATCTTCGCAGCCAGTCGCGGCGCGGGGGCAAGACTCAACGACCGGCGCATTCGTGTCAGTGACGTGTCGCGCCTGCAGGACTCGCTGCTCGGCACCGGCTTCCCGTTTCGGCAGGTGGAGCACATCGATCTGTGGCTTGCCAGCTTTCGCACGTTTCTGGCGACGACGAGCGGCGTACGGCGCCCGGGGGCGGCTGCGCTCGACCTGGCGTACGTGGCGGCAGGCCGTTTCGACGGCTTCTGGGAAATGGGATTGAGCCCTTGGGACATGGCTGCCGGCACGCTGCTGGTCGAGGAGGCCGGCGGCCTCGTCGCCGACTTCGGCGGCGGCCAGCAGTTCATGGAAACCGGCAACGTCGTCGCCGCCAACGCGCACATCTTCGCCGACATGCTGGCGGTGATTCGCCGGCGTATCCCCCAAACGGTATAGTCCAAGGCACCATGGGTCGATCGCCCTCCCCGGCCGCTCGGCGGCCCACCCCCGAGCACCGCACAGACAACGCATCCCGCCCGAGCCCCGCAGGCGCTCCCGATGTCGCCGGGCACACGCCGATGATGCAGCAGTACCTGCGCATCAAGGCCGAGCACCCCGACAAGCTGCTGTTCTACCGCATGGGCGATTTCTACGAACTGTTCTACGACGACGCCGAGCGCGCCGCCAAGCTGCTCGACATCGTGCTCACGGCGCGCGGGCAGTCCGCCGGCCACCCGATCCCGATGGCCGGCGTGCCCGCTCACAGCGTCGAGCAGTACCTGTCACGCCTGGTCAAACAGCGCGTGACGGCGGCCATCTGCGAGCAGATCGGCGACCCGGCCACGTCGAAAGGACCCGTCGAGCGGAAAGTCGTGCGCGTCGTCACGCCCGGCACCCTGACCGAGGATGCACTGCTGGACGAGCGCTGCGACAACATGCTGGTGGCGCTCGCGAGGCAGGAAGGCCGTACCGGGGTCGCGGCGCTCGAGCTCTCCAGCGGGCGTTTTCATGCGCGCGAGCTCGATGACGGCGAGTCCGTGCTTGCCGAGCTCGACCGCATCGGCCCGGCCGAGCTGCTGCTGCCGGAGGCGGACCGCGACGGCCTCGCCCCGGCGGTGGAGCGGTTCGCCGTGCGCGAAGTGCCCTCGTGGTACTTCGACCTCGAACGCGCCACGCGCGCTCTGCGCGGCGCTTTCGGCACCCACGACCTGAAGGCCTTCGGTTGCGAGGACTTTCCGCTCGCCACGGCCGCGGCGGGATGCCTGCTGCAGTATGCCCACGACGTCCACAGCGGCCACCTGCCGCACGTGAGAGATCTCGCGATTCACCGCCGCAGCGAGCACCTGATCATCGACCCGGCAAGTCGGCGCAATCTCGAGATCGACCTGCAGCTCGGCGGCGGCAGCGGTGCCACGCTCATCGACGTCTTCGACCGCTGCGCCACGCCCATGGGAGCGAGATTGCTGAGACGCTGGTTCCTGGGCCCTATTCGTGATCGTGCCGAGCTCGGCGGGCGCAATCATGCGGTCGCAGCGATCATCGAGCACGGCTTGGCACGCCGCCTCGCCGCTGCGTTGCGACGCGCCGGCGACATGGAGCGCATACTCGGTCGCCTCGCGCTGCAATCGGCCCGGCCGCGGGATCTGTTGCGCCTTCGCGAAGGCCTCGCCACCCTGCACGACATCGGTTCCTGCCTCGCGGGCGTCGACTCGCCGCGCGTTGCGGAACTCGCTGCGGATACGGCGCCGCTGCCGCGGGCCGAGGCGCTGCTGCACCAGGCCCTGCGCGACGACCCCGCCGCAACGATCCGTGAGGGTGGCGTGATTCGCGAAGGCTACGACGAGACGTTCGACGAGCTCTGCCGCCTGCAGACGAACTCCGCGGACTACCTGCTCGAGCTCGAAGTGCGCGAGCGCGAGCGCGCAGCCATCGCGAACCTGCGCGTGCGTTACAACCGTGTCCACGGCTACTACCTCGAGGTGCCGCGCAGCCGCGCCGAGGACGTGCCCGCGGACTACATCCGGCGCCAGACGTTGAAGAACGCAGAGCGTTTCGTCACCGCGGAGCTCAAGCGCTTCGAGGACGAGATTCTCGGCGCCAAGGAGAGGGCGCTGGCGCGCGAGCGATGGCTTTACCAGGATCTCTTGGAGCGGCTCAACGAGGATCTCGAAGGCATGCAGCGCTGCGCCCGCGGGCTGGCTCAACTCGACGTGCTCCATAATTTTGCCGAGCGTGCCGTCAGCCTCGACCTCACCCGGCCCGAGTTGTGCGAAGAGCCCGGGATCCGCATCGGTGCGGGGCGCCACCCCGTGGTGGAGGGGCATCTCGAGGGGCGCGGCTTCATCGCCAACGACGTAGATCTCGGCGCCGCCGCGCGGATGCTGCTGATCACGGGGCCCAACATGGGCGGCAAGAGCACCTACATGCGCCAGATCGCGCTCATCGTTCTGCTCGCCCATACCGGCAGCTTCGTTCCCGCCGCCGCCGCCGAGATCGGGCCCGTCGATCGCATCTTCACACGCATCGGCGCCGGCGACGACCTCTCCGGTGGCCGCTCCACTTTCATGGTGGAAATGACGGAGATGGCGCACATCCTGCGCAACGCCACCGAGCAGAGCCTGGTCCTGGTGGACGAGATCGGGCGCGGCACCAGCACGTTCGACGGCCTGGCCCTCGCCTGGGCCTGCGCGGAGGCGCTGGCGAAGCACAATCGGGCCTACACGCTCTTCTCCACCCACTATTTCGAAATCACGAGCCTGGCCGAGCGCTTGCCGGCGACGGCCAACGTCCATCTCGACGCCGTCGAGCACGGCGGCGACGTCGTGTTTCTCTACGCGGTGAAGCCGGGGCCGGCAAGCCAGAGCTACGGCCTGCAGGTTGCACGCCTGGCCGGCGTGCCCGACGCCGTGGTCAGCGTCGCGCGCGCCAAGCTGACGACGCTCGAGACGCACTACACCGCTGCGTCCCCGGCCGGGGCACGGCAGTTGCCCCTGTTCGAGAAGGCCCCGCAGGAGGATCCGGCGCTGCGGCGTCTGCGCGAGATCGATCCGGACACCATGAGCCCGCGCCAGGCGCTCGATACGCTCTACGCGCTGCGCGCGCTCGTCGACGCCGCGGATACGCCCGACGAGTGAGGCGCTGCGGATTTACCGGCGCGGTGCGAGTCAATACAATAGCGCCGCCGCGGCGGCGCTCGGCGCCGCGAAAGACCTGACCCGAGCCGGAGTTCGCCCATGACCTACGTGGTCACAGAATCCTGCATCCGCTGCAAATACACCGACTGCGTGGAGGTGTGCCCGGTCGACTGCTTTCACGAGGGGCCGAACTTTCTCGTCATCGACCCCGAGGAGTGCATCGATTGCAGCCTGTGCGAGCCGGAGTGCCCGGTCGATGCGATCCTCGCCGAGGACGACCTGGCCGAGGAGCAGCGCCAGTACCTGGAGCTCAACGCCGATCTGTCGCGCGAGTGGCCCGTGATCACCGAGAAGAAGCCCGCGCCACCCGACGCGGAACAGTGGGAGACCGTCAAAGACAAGCTCCAGTACCTCGAGCGCTGACACCAGGCCGCCCGCAACCCCGGCAGCCGTCCCGCCCTGCCGGCCCCCTTTCCCGCCGCAATCGAGCCACAGACGTCCCACGTCCCCGCGACGGCCGGGGCACGCCTTTCGTCGGCCGCGGCGATGCGGACCCTCTCCCCGACTGCGACAAGTCCCGGATCTATTCCTATACTGAGGCTGTGTCCGCGACTTAAATCAAGAGCTTACAAGGATTAGTTGCAGTGCTCTGCGACGGGGAGACGCGTCCATGAGTGAAAACGTGCCGCCGCAGGCAACGGCGGGCGGCGGCGTGCGGGCCCGTGCCGCGGTCCGCGGCGCGGCGTATGCGCTCGCCGTCCTGCTCGTCGCGGTCGCGGCGCCGCGGCCGCTCGCCGCGGACACCGTCTACGTTTACAAGCGCGCCGACGGCTCGCGCCTGATTACCGACCACCCGCGGCGTGATGCCGGCTACCGGCTGGTGAAGCAGTACCGCATGGGCGAGCGCGGCCTGGAGCCGATGTCGCTCACGGCGAAAGCGCCGCCGCGTAACGCCTCACGCAGCAGAGCGTCGCGCTTCGACGCGCTCATCGAGCGCACTGCCTCGGCACACGGTGTCGACACCGCTCTGGTCAAGGCCATGGTGCAGGTGGAGTCCGCTTTCGACCCCTACGCGGTCTCGCACAAGGGAGCCTACGGACTCATGCAGCTGATGCCGGAGACGGCACGGCAATACGGCGTGGCCGACCCGGCAGACCCGGTGCAGAACGTCCGCGGCGGGGTGCGTTATATGCGCCACCTGATGCAGCTGTTCGGCGACGACACGCGGCTCGCCCTGGCCGCGTACAATGCCGGAGAAGGCGCCGTCAAACGCTACGGCGGCATCCCACCCTACAACGAGACTCGCAACTACGTGCGCAAGGTGATGGCTCTGCAACGCCGCTACGCGTTGCGTTGAGCTGCGCCGAAGTGACTGTAGCCGCGCACGTCGAGACGCACCTCGCGACCCTGTTCGTCGAGCAAACGCAGGCCGGGCTCGGACTCGATGCGCCCGACGTAGGTGCACGGCACCGGCGAGCGCGCGAAGGCCGCTTCTAACGCGGGCACGTTTGCCGCGGACACGGTGAAACAGAGCTCGTAGTCGTCACCGTGGGCGACGGCCGCCTCCCACCCGAGATTTTGCTCCTGCAGGCGCCGATAGACGTCGGAACGCGGCACGTCGGCGAGCGAGACACTTGCGCCGACGCCGCTTGCGTCGAGAACGTGACCGAGATCGGCAAGCAGACCGTCGGACAGATCGATGGCCGCCGATGCCAAGCCCCTGAGAAGCATCGCCTCGCGCACGCGCGGCTCGGGCCGGTCGAGGCGCCCGCGAACGAGCTCGATCTCCGCCGGCTCTAGCCCGAGCTCACCGCGCGCGCAGCGCAGACCGAGGGCCGCATCGCCGAGCGTGCCGGTGACGTAGATGCGGTCATCGACGCAGGCGCCGTCGCGACGCAGGGACGCGCCCCGCGGGACCCAGCCCATGAGCTGCACGCCGATGACCAGCGCTCCACTCACGGTGTCGCCGCCAATCAGCTCCACGTCGTGCTCCCGCGCCAGGGCGGCGAACCCCTCCGCGAACGCCTCCAGCCACGGCGGTTCCACCTGCGGCAGCGCAAGATTTAGCGTCGCGCAGGCCGGCTCCGCCGCCATCGCAGCGAGGTCGCTCAGGTTCACGGCCAGGGACTTGTACCCGATGTCCCCGGCACGGGTGTCGAGGGGAAAGTGGACGCCGCCCACCAGCATGTCCGTCGTCACCACCAGCTCGTGCCCGGGGCGCGTGCGGACTATGGCGGCATCGTCGCCGATGCCGAGGACGACGTCATCCCGGCGTCGGGTGCGCCCCTGGAAGAACGTCCGGATGAGCTCGAACTCGTCCATCGCTCATGCGCCGGCGCCCGGCTCAATCTCGCCGGCCCGCAGTGTCGCCGCGAGTCGGTCTAGCACACCGTTGACGAACTTGTAGCCGTGCTCGGCGCCGAAGGTTCGTGCCAGCTCGACGGCCTCGTCGATGATGACGCGGAACGGTACCTCGCGCTCGTATTCGAGCTCATAGGCGCCGAGTCGCAGGATCGCTCTCTCAACGGGGTCCACGCTCGCCACCGGCCGGTCCAGGCATGCCGCCAGGTTGGCGTCGATCTCCTGGTGGTACAGCGGGACGTTGCGGATCAGCTGGTGAAAATAACCGCTGTCGGTAGCGCTCATGTCGTGCTCGTGGACGAAATGCCGCTCGATCTCCGCAGGGTCCTGCTCCGTCAGGTCCCACTGATAGAGGGCCTGCACGGCGCTGCGTCTGGCGCGGTGCCGGGCCTTGGGTTTCACCGTGCTCGGCTCCGCCGGCGCTGCGCTGGCGTGCGTCTCCCGCCGGCCGCGCTCACGAACTCGGCATCTGCTTGAGCAGACTCGCCATTTCGAGCGCCGCCATCGCGGCGTCCG
>JABAHS010073544.1_pt4 | contig 54538 bp, 50 predicted proteins | sample 7062111 | NCBI WGS metagenome assembly JABAHS01 (sample SAMN14534600, study PRJNA622989) | marine sediment metagenome | biome: marine biome [ENVO:00000428]; feature: marine pelagic biome [ENVO:01000023]; material: deep marine sediment [ENVO:00002113]; isolation source: pool of 4 deep marine... | reverse complement strand
ACCGAGAATGCCAGGATGCCGGCGATGCCCACCGCCGCGATGATGGCCGCCAGGATGCCGAACGACGAGACGAGCGCGGCGTTCAGACGCCGGGGCGTCACGCTCTGATCCTTGATCTGCGTCACGGTCAGCACGTTCTCGATCGGGGTCGTCGGGACGATGTTTCGGACGATACGCGTCGCCGCGGCCGCCAGGTCCGAAGCGTTGCCCTCGGCGCGGATCACCAGCCCTCCGAGCACCGCGGGCTCCTGCGCGAAGGGCATGAACACCACGGATCGCGGCTCCGCATCCAGCCCGCCATCCTGCGTATCCCCGACGACGCCGACGATCGTGCGCCAATCGCCGCTGAACGGCGTGAATCGCAGCACGTCGCCCGTCCACGCGATCCGCTTGCCGAGCGGGTCCTCGTCGGGGAAGAACTTGTCAGCGAACGTTTCGTTGATGATCACCACCCTGCGGGAGCCAGCCCGGTCGCTCGACGTGAACTCCCGCCCCTCGAGCAGCGGAATCCCGGCGGCGCGGAAGTACTCCGGGCTCGCGGTTCGAAAGTCGGCGCGCGGTATCGCCTCGCCGACAGCGAGCGACTCGCCTTCCGCTTTGACGTCTAATCGGATCCACGAGGCACGCAGCGGCATGGTGGACCCGATCCCCACCTCGACGACACCGGGCAGCGCCCTGACCTCGCGCCGCATACGATCGTACTGCTCCTTGGCTGCCGCGTCGGCCTCGGCGTCAAACTGTGCCGGATCCACCAACGGCACCGTCATCGTCAGCACTTCCTCGGTCCGCAGACCGGTGTCCACCTGGGAGAGCCGAATCATCGTACGGGTGAGCAATCCCGCGCCCGCGAGCAGCACGACGCATACCGTGATCTGCGCGACCACGAGTCCGCGTTGCAGCCTCTGCTTGCTGGCGCTCGCGCTCACGCGCCGGCCGCCCGCCCCGATCGCGGCGGCGAAGCTCCTCTCTTTGGGCAGCGAAGCCACGAACGAAAGGAAAAGCGCGACGCAGACCGAGAGCGCGAGCGTGAAGCCGAGCACCACGAGGTCGAGTCGGATCTCGCTCGCCCGCGGCGAGTACCGCTCGGCCAGTGAGACCAGCAGCTCGAGGCCGCCGATCGCGATGAACAGGCCGAGGGCGGCTCCCGCGATGGCCAGCACGAGATTCTCGACCAGCAGCAACCGTCGCAGTCGCCCCACCCCGGCGCCGATCGCCGCGCGCACCACGAGCTCCTGCTCCCGGTGTACGCCGCGCATCAGCGTCAGGTTGGCGACGTTCGCCGTCGAGATGATCATGACGAAGGCGGCCGCGGCCATGAGCATCCACAGCGTCAGCCGCGCGTCTTCCCCCAGCGCTTGCTTGAACGGGATCACCGCGACGCGGTAATGGGATCCCGGATCGTATGCGTCTCTGAACTCGCGCCGCACGCGGGCGTGGACCGCCGCCACCTCCGCCCTCGCCTGCTCGAGGCTGGCACCGGGCGCCAGCCGGGCGATCATCTCGGTCATGCGATGCGTGCGCCCCTGGACCATCAGAGCGCTCAGGTGGTGCGGGCTGATCACCATGTTGAGGAACCCGTCCACACGGTCGGGATAGAACGGCGCCGGCTCGACCACCCCGACCACCGACACCGACTGGCCGTCGAGTCTCACTTGCTGGCCCACGATGCTCGAATCGCCGCCGAACCGCTTCAGCCAGAACTCGTGGGTCAGCACCATCACCGGCGGAACTCCGGCCCCGTCGTCGCTCGACTGCGTGAGCCTGCCCAGCGCCGGGGAAAGCCCCAGCACCTCGAAGAAGTTGCCGGTGACGAGGCCCACGTCGATTTGGACGGCGTCGTCGTCCCCCTGCAGGGTATGAAACCACGGCGAGTATTCCGCGATGCGGCCCAGCGACGGAGCGCCCTCGCGGTAATCGTCCACCTCCGGAACCGAGAAGAGAATGTTCTCTCCCCCGGGTCCGTCCACCGAATGTCGCAGGTAGACCAACCGATCGCCGTCACGGTGGGGCAGCGGCTTGAGCAGCACGGCGTGGACGACGCTGAAGATCGCCGTGTTGGCCCCGATGCCGAGGGCCAAGGTTATCACGACCACGGCCGTGAACACGGGGCTGCGGCGCAGGCCGCGGGTTGCGTACCTGATGTCGGCCGCAAGGTTCTCGACCCAGGGCAGTCCGCGCTGTTCGCGGACGGCCTCGGCGGCCTGGGTGAGACCCCCGGCGGCCAGCAGCGCCTGCCGGCGCGCCTCGTCCGGATCCATGCCACGTCGGATGTTCTCCGCCGTCTCCATCTCGAGATGCGCTTCCAGCTCCTCGCGGAGGTCGTCCTCCGCCAGGCGTCCGGCGAAGATTCCAGCGATGCGGGCGAGCATGGCGCGAAGGTGTCTCATGACGCCTCCCTCCGCGGTGCCAGGAAGGCGGCGATCAGGTCGGCCGTCCGATACCATTCGCGGGTTTCGCGCGCCAGCTCCTTACGCCCCGCGGCGGTGAGCGAATAATACTTCGCACGACGGTTGTTCTCCGACAGACGCCATTCCGTCGTGACGAAACCCTGTTGTTTCAGCTTGAGAAGCGCGGGGTACAGCGTGCCGTAGTTCAGCTTCAGGCGGTACTTACTCGTCTCCTCGATCCGGCGAGCGATGCCGTAGCCGTGAAGCGGTCCGAGCACCTCGAGGGTCTTGAGGATCATCAGGGCGAGCGTGCCCGGCTGGACGTCCATCTTCTTGACCATCGCCGTCCCTTCCTATGGGTTGCCCATAGGAAAGTAGCGAACGATTCTCGATAGCGCAATGACCGCTCGCCCTCCCGCGGCGATGGTCCGCGGAGATGAGGTCCTCAGCGAGCGTCGGGCGGGCTGTCGGCGCTTGCGGTGGGTGGAATCCGAGACTCGACCTTCCGCTCGACCCTAATTCTTCGCCTGGGCGCTCGCTTCCAGTTCTTCCGCCACCTTACCCGCCAGCTCGACGAACGCCTTCGCTTCCGGGGATTCCGGCTCGCCGACCACTGTCGGGCGCCCGCTGTCGCCCGCCTTGACCACGGCGATCCCCAGCGGTACGGAGCCGAGGAAAGGCACGCCGGCGGTAGCCGCCAGCTTCTCTCCGCCGCCGCGACCGAACACCTCGCTCTCTTCGCCGCAGTGGGGGCAGACGAAGCCGCTCATGTTCTCCACCAGCCCCAGCACCGGCACTTCGACCCGCTCGAACATCTTGATCCCTTTCAGCACATCGAACGTCGCCACACCCTGCGGCGTGGTGACCATGATCGCCCCGTCGAGCTTGACCAGTTGCACCAGCGACAGCTGGGCGTCACCGGTTCCGGGCGGCATGTCGACGATCAGATAATCGAGCTCGCCCCAGGCGACCTGCTGCAGGAACTGCCGGATGATCCCCATCACGATGGGCCCACGCCAGATGGCCGGGGTGTCCTCATCGAGCAGGAAGCCGATGCTCATCAGCTTGACGCCGTGGCCCTCCAACGGAACCACCTTCTCGTCGGGGGTCACGCGAGGCCGGGCGTGTACGCCGAACATGATCGGGATGTCGGGGCCGTAGACGTCGGCGTCCATCAGACCGACGACGGACCCCTCGGCGGCCAGCGCCGCGGCCAGGTTGGCGGCCACGGTCGATTTGCCCACGCCGCCCTTCCCCGAGCTGACCGCCAGCACGTGACGGACCCCTTCCAGCGCCTGCGGCTCCGGCGGCGCCGTGGGCCGGCGCCCCTGCGGCGGCGGCTCCGAGGGTTGCGGGCCGCTCGGGTTCATCACGGGCAACTTGCGTCCGACCCGCGACGTCTCACCCTTCGTCTCGACCTGCACCGCCTCGATCCCCTCCACCGCGCTCGCCCGGGTTCGAGCCACATCGGTGAAGTCGGGCGGATCGTCGGGCCCGGTCACCAGACCGAAGCTCACCCGGCCGGGCGCGTCGAGCTTCAGCCCCGTCACCAGACCGGACGTGACGATGTCCTTGCCTGTCCGCGGGTGGACGATCGATTGCAGTGCTTCGACTACGCGGGTCAGTAATGCCCTATCATCAGCCATCTCGGCCCGTCTCTTTACGATGTCAGGATTTTTTCGGATCCCGCTCGCGCGGCCGGGCGAGCGGGGCCGCAACAAAAAGCCGGCAGGGGTTTCCCCATGCCGGCGGCCTTTCGGGAAACCGGCACCTCTATAGCGCCACGACCGTTTTCACCTCCGGCAACAGGTTGCGCAGCCGGTGCTCGATCCCGCCCTTCAGGGTCATCAGCGAGTAGGGACAGCTGTGGCACGCCCCCACCAGGCGCAACTCGACCCGGCCCTCGCTCTCATCGAAGCCGACCAGCTCGATGTCGCCACCGTCGGCCCGGACCGCCGGGCGGACCTCGTCGATGACCGCCTCGATCCTGTCCCAGGTCGTCGTCGTCGTCATGCCGATATCTGTCTCCGCGGCGCGGGGCCGCTCTCTGTTTGAAACTGCGTTTCAAAATCTACTGACGAGCCGCCGGCCGGTCAACGGCGTCGGACCGCCAAGTTGGCAGAGCCCAAGGTGTTGCGTTCGGAAGCGGCGCGCGGCACATTATCTGCAACGGCTGATCGTTCCTCCCTTGCCATGGCCGATACGGCACTGTCCGGTGGGAGGTGGGGTGGGAGAGCGCAGGAACGACCGGTGAGCCCTTCCAACACAGGCAACGCCGAAATCGAAACGTCATACGATCGCGTCCACCTGGAGGACTACTGGCGCATCGTGCGGCGCCGTGGTTGGCTCGTCGTGCTGACCACGGTAGCCGCGCTGGCCGCAGCGTTCTGGGCCGCCTCGCAACGCCCGCAGCTCTATCGCTCGGCCCTGACCCTCCAGGTCGGCGACCCCCGGGGCCGCATGGGCCACCTGGGCGATCAGGACGTGACCTCCAACATGCTGTGGACCGATCCGGTGGAGTCGGAGCTGCAGCAGCTGTCGACCCAGGCGGTGGCCGACTGGGTCGTCGACAGCCTGCAGCTGCGGGCCCGTTCCCTGGACATACCACGCCGTCTGCTGCTGGAGCGAATCCGGCTCGATCCGCAGGCCCCGGCGGCGATCCACCGCATCCGGGTGGAGGACGACGGGAGCGTGTCCATCGAGTCGGAGGCCGAGGGTTCGGCGAGCGCGGGCCAGGTGGGTCGGCCGATCGGTTTCGCCGCCGGTACGCTGACGGTCCGACCCGGCGTCGAGGCCGGGACCTACCGGCTCCGTGTGATCCCGCGAACCGCGGCGGAATCGATGGTGAGCGGGGGCCTGGCGGCGTCGATCCGGCCCGAGACGAACCTGATCGACGTCACGTATACGGGCAGCGATCCGTTGCTGGTTCCCGCGATTCTCAACACGGCCGCGGAAGCGTTGCGCGATCTCGGCGTGCGTCGCGTGCGTGACTGGGCGCTGGCTCGCACCCGCTTCATCAACGAGCGGCTCGAGGAGGCCGCGGCGGATCTGCAGGGCGCGCTCCGCGCCGTCGAGGCCTACAAGCAGAGCAACAATCTGACCAGCCTGGACTCGGAAGAAGCGCGCATCCTGCAGCGCATGTCGACTCTGCAGGATCAGATCGAGGCGCTCCTCGTCGAGCGCGCCCTCTACACCGATCTGGTGGACAAGGTCAGGCGCGAGGGGTTGAACCCGGGTGACGTCCAGCAATTCGCCCTCGTCTCCGCGGAGGAGGTCAACCGCACGATCGCTTACTACTACGAGCGGCTGCTCGAGCTGCTGGAGGAGCGGAGCGCCCAGCTGGGCCCGCTGGGGAAGGATCCGGCTCACCCGGCGATCGTGGGTCTCGATCGGCGGATCGCCGAGACGCAGGAGCAGCTGGTGCAGGCGGCGGGCAACGCGGTATCGGCCATCGACACCCGAATGGACGCGCTGAGCCGGTCGCTGGCGGGTCTGCAGGGCGAGCTCCGCTCGCTGCCCGCCGTCGAGACCGAGCTATCGAGCCTCGAGGGGCAAGTCGAGATCTACAACGACACCTACAAGTACCTGCTGGCCCGCTACCAGGAATCCCAGATCGCCGAGGCGGAGATCGCGCCCTACGTCGATGTCCTCGATCCGGCGAGCCGCGCCTGGCCGATCAGCGGCGGCCGCCGGATGAACGTGTTGCTCGGCGGCCTGCTGGGCCTGCTGCTGGGCGTCGGGGCCGCCTTCTTCCTGGAGTACGTGGATCGCAGCGTTCACTCGACGAGCGATGTGGAGAGGGCCCTCGGCATCCCGGTGCTCGGCTGGATCCCGCGGATCGAGGAGACCGTCGCCGACCGGGGCAGCCAGGTCGTGCTCGTCAGCGAGCCCGAAGGCTCGGCCGCCGAGGCGTACCGGGTGCTGCGCACCAACCTGGCCTTCTCCACCGCCCGGGAGGAACTACTCTGCAGCCTGGTCTTCACGAGCCCTGGGCCCGCCGAGGGGAAATCGACCACAGCCGCCAACCTGTCGGCGGTGCTCGCCGCCCGGGGGGACCGCAGCCTGCTGATCGATGCCGACCTGCGCCGCGGCGAGCTCCACGACGCCTTCGATGTCCTCCGCTCGCCGGGCCTCACCGAGTTACTCGTCGGCCAGGTCGACGTCCGCGAAGCGATTCGACCGGCGGTCCGTCAGGGCCTCGATTTTCTTCCGGCGGGCCAGCACGCCCCGAACCCGTCGGAGCTGCTGGGATCACAGGCGATGGCCGACCTGCTGGCCACCTGGCGCGAGGAGTATCGCTGGATCTTGCTGGACGCGCCGCCTGTGCTGGCCGTCGCCGACGCCGCCGTGCTGGCCGCGCTCTCCGACGGATCGGTGCTGGTTCTCAAGGCAGACGAGACCGACAGGCGAGCGGCGTGGCGGGCGGTCCAGCAGCTCAAGCGAGTGGACGCTCGTGTGGTGGGCTCGGTGCTCAACCTGATCAAGCCGGAGGGCGCCGCCGACCGCTATTATCTGGATTATTACTACCGGCAGAGTTCGTAGAAAGAACGAATGGACGATGTTCAACGTTCAATTATCAAGTCGAACGGCATCAATGTTCAGACTCAATTGTCAATTTCCAAGTCATTGAGAGTTGGAAATTGAACGTGCACATTGATGCCGTTCGACTCGAGACTTACACATTGAACGTTGAACATCGTCCATTCACGCCTCTAAAGCACCGCGCCGCCCTCCTCGTACCCAGCAACCCCTCCGTCCGCCGCCAGGCCGGGCAGCTCCCCCGGCCCGACCGGATAGCCCGACCCGATCGCCGACCCCAGGCTCGCGTAGCGCGTTCGCCCATCCGGCACGGCCAATCGCCATTCCGCTAGTCGCCGGAGCCACGAGTTCGCCACCGGCTCGGCGACGCCGCGCTCGGAAGCGAACTGGCCGACGGCGGTCGCGCCCAGACGATCGAGATGCTGCCACGCCTCTTTCAGGCGCGACGGCGTCCGCCCCAGCAGCGCCGGACCCCGACGGTCCAGCGCCACCAGCACCAGGTTGCGCCGCTCCAGCACGCTCTCGATCTGGTCGCGGTGATGCTCGCTGGCGCCCTGCACGACGAAGAAGACCTCGGCCGGCCGGTCGGGCCGGCGGTACTTGAGAAGCAGCTTGGCGATGACCTCGTCGGCACAGCTCAGGTCGAGCACGCCGACATGGGTGAAGTCGAGGATCGAGAGGCACGGTGCCCGCGACTCCTCGATCTGTCGTTCGATGGCGGTCCGCACCGCCTCACCCGTCGGCCGGGTCACCAGATTGCTGTAGAGCGTCGCCACCGAAGTTCGAAGCACCGTCCGCACACCACCGCCCAAGCCACTATGCATTCCTACGCCCTCCTCGTCGGTTCTCATCCGGCGGGACGAATTCCGGCAATACCACCTGTATCTGGGCGCCCGGAAAATCCGGCAACCCGCTGACGATCGGCGCCCGGTCGATCCAGTCGGGCACCTCGGCGATCTGGGCCGTGCCGCTCCGAATCGTGCACAGCCCGTTCCAACGCGAGGTCTGCTTGCGGATCCCCTGCAGCCCCTGCCCGCGACCCGGGTCGCGGAACCGGGACAGGCCGTGCAGGAACGCCGCCTCCAGCGCCTTGCGGTCCGACCAGGTCTCCCCGAACCGCTGCGCGTGCTCCCGGGCCAGCGATCCCCGAAAACCCATCCCGATGTCCATCACGGCGATCACCACGACCACACCGCCGACCCGCTGCTTCCAGTTGTAGGTCTGGGCGGCCACCCAACCATCGCCTTCCGCGTGCTCGACGATGTTCTGGCACACCTCCGACAGTATCATGCTGAAGTGCAGCACCGCGGTGGGCGGGTAGCCCAACCGCTTCCCGATGATCGTCGCCGACCGGGTCTCCACGTGGTCCACCACCTCGTGGACGTCCTGATGCGAGCGGATCGCCGTGACCTCCAGCAGTCCCTCCGAGTCCTTCGCCGCCCGGCGCGGAATTCGACCCGGCAGCTCGAAGATCTCCGCCGCGTGCTCGAAGAAGCCGATGCGGGCCAGGTAGCTGGCCACGTTCCGGTTCTCCGGCGGCTGGAACAGTGGCGCCTCGCCGAAATACGCCCGGGCCACGCTCCCAACGGCGAGCATCCCCAGCACACCGTACGGGCTCACCCAGCGCACGTGACGGGCGTCGAGCAGCAGCCGGTTCCCCTCCGCCTCGCTCCAGCCGGCAACCAGGGACTCGAACCCCCGCTCGTCCAGCGTGTCCGGCGCCGCCAGCACGTAGGTCATCGGCCACTCCCGGAAAGCATCACCGCGTCGCCCTCAAGCACGCTCGAGCTCGCCTCTCAAGTATCGATTCAACCCGGACGCGCCGCAATGCGACACGTTGCGTCGGGCCGCCGCGTTCGCCCGGCGCATCGAGTCCTCCACGCCGCGACCCGCCAGCAGCCCACACATCGCCGTGACACCCCACACGTCGCCGCACCCCGTCGGGTCCCCACCCTCCAACGGCTCGACGGCCAGCTTGCCGGTCTGCACGGGCGCATCGCGCCGGAGCGGTCCGTCGAGGGGCGACGAGCCGGCCGTGATGAAATAGACGGCACCGCCGGCGCCCAGCGTGACAAACAGCAGGCGCGTTCGACGCCCGACCACGTCGGCCGCGAACGCCCAGGGATCGCCCCAATGGGCGCTCAGCGTCCGCAGCTCGTCCTCGTTGACCTGCACGACATCGAAGCATTCCAGCCAGTCCGCCCAGCGCTCCAGTGGCCGAAGCCGCCGCTCGCCCTGCGGTCCCGTGGCGAGCATGAGCGAATGGATGTCGGCATAGATCGGCCCTGCGAACGTCTCGCGCAGCCGGCGGGCGACGGACAGGTCGAGCTCGCGGCCGGTGATGAAGTTGACGTAGAGGGCGTCGCACCCGTGCACCCGCGCCTCCAGCTCGGACCAGCTCCACGGCGACACGCCGCCGTGCAGTCGTTCGCAGCGGCGCTCCTGCCCGCGGTAATGCAGTTCCACCCGCGGGTTCGGCTCGTCGACGATCGAGAGCGTGTCGTAGGTGTCGATGGACGTCAGCTCGCCCAGAAACGAGAGGCCGCGCTGGGAAAGGTCGCGACCCAACCGGATCACCGGCCGGACCTCGAGGTCCGGCGGCCGGACCGCATCGGCGGCTGCCAGCGCGTAGGTGATTCCTCCCCACTCCTCCACCGGTGACCCGACGTCGTCGTCACGCCAGATCGTATCCCACACCATGGTGCCAACGATTCCGAGGACGCGCATGCTTTCAGGCCGCTGAGCCCCGTGTCACCGTCCCCGTCGCGTGGGCCCGAACCGTGACGGGCCCGCCTGATACGTGAGCGGATGCTGCGAGCGGAACAGGTAGGTACCGCCGCTCAAGCTAATGGGAGGGCGGCCCCGACGCGAGCCCTCGCTCATACGCTCCCGTAGGTCTCCTTCTTGAAGCAGGCCACCGCACCGATGATCCCGGCGGTGCCGTTCAACGACGACGGCACGATCTTGCAGGCCTGCTCGGCGACGCGGAACGCCCGCTTGCGGATCTCCGCCCGCAGCGGTTCGAACAGATGGTCCCCGGCCTTGGTCACGCCGCCGGAGATCACCAGCAGGTCCGGATTGATGATGTTGATGATATTGGCCAGCCCCACACCGAGGAACTTCGCCGTGTCGTGCAGCACCTCCGTCGCGTACGGGTCACCCTGCACGACGGCGTCGTAGACCGTCTCCGCCGTGATGCTGTTCGGGTCGCCGGCCAGCTCGGGCAACAGCGAGGGGACCTCGGCCTCGAGACCTTCGATCGCCCGGGCGGCGATGGCGGGGCCCGAGGCGTAGGCCTCCAGGCAGCCGTAGTTGCCGCAGTTGCACTTGCGGCCCGTCGAGTCGATAGTCATGTGGCCCAGCTCGCCTGCCGCGTCGGAGGCACCGTGATGAAGCACGCCGTTCAGCACAATGCCACCACCGATGCCAGTGCCCAGGGTGACGCCGACCACGGTGTCCACATCGCGGCCCGCGCCCTGCCACCATTCGCCGTAGGTCGCCGCGTTGGCGTCGTTGTCCAGGGTGGCCGGCAGGCCAACCGCGTTCCGGATCAGGTCGCGCAACGGGAAGTTGCGCCACCCGAGATTCGGCGTGGAGATGACCGTGCCGGTACGGCGATCGAGGGGGCCGGGCGAGCCGATCCCGATCCCCGCGAAGGCATCCGTGCCCGCGCCTTCCGCTTTGGCCACCTCCTCGATGGCGTCCTGTATCATCTTGACCACGCGATCGACCACGAACTTGGCGCCGCGCTGCACCTCGGTGCGCTCGACGCGCACGGCCAGCGGCGTGCCACCGTCGAACGGGACCACACCGACCTTGATGTTGGTACCGCCGATATCGACTCCGACGATCCAATCGGCTTTCGACCTAGACATCGCTCGTCGCCCTCGCTTCCTCTAACTGTTCTCTCACCGCCCGGGCCACCGCCTCGACCGCGATCAACTGCGTGCACTCGTCCCGCGCCTCCGACAGGATCGAGCCGCGACCGAAACGACGACAGCCCTCACGGCCACACGGCGCGCACGGCAACATCGAGTGCCACAGCGCCTGGATCCCGGCGACCGGCGGCCCGAACCGCCCCGGGCTCCGCGGCCCGAAGATCCCCACGCCCGGCGCTCCCACCGCCGCCGCCAACTGCAGCGCCCCGTTGTCGTTGGCCACGGCAACATCGCACTCCGACAAGCCCGCCGCGAAGACCGTGGGGCTGGTGCGACCGCCCAGGTCCACGCCTCGCGTGCCACCCCCGGCGGCCACCCGCGCCGCCAGCACCTCGTCACCCGGGCCGCCGAACGCCACCACCGTGCCGACGTCGCCGCTCAGCAGCCCGGCCAGCGCGGTGAAGCGGCCCTCCGGCCAACGTCGGGCCGGGGCCCGGGAGCCCGGAACGATCGCCACGGCCGGGCGCTCGAAGCGGCCCGTCACCAGGCGCCGGAAATCCTCCCGCGCCCGGATCGGCACCTCCAGCCGCGCCGGCGCGGGCCGCCCTTCACTCCACTCCGGATCGACGATCCGCAGGTACTCGACGCTTCGATGCTCTCCCTTCCCCGCCCGGTAGGCGGCCGCCCGGCCGCGCCGCGGGATCCCGGCGAGGCGAACGGCCAGGGCCGCAGCCGGGGCGCGGCTGAACAGATACGCACCCGAATAGCCCGAGCCCCGGAGCCAGCGCGCCGTCTTCCACGCCGGCTGCCTCGGCAACGGGATAATCTCCGCCGGCAGGCCGGCCATCTCGAGGACGGGCGTCAGCGAAAGCGGGCACCAGATGTCGACCCGGGAGCCGCCATCTCCGGCCCCCCCACCCTCCCCGCCCTCCCCGGCCTCTCGCTCCGACAACCGCCGCAGGGCCGGCAGCGCCAGGATCAGCTCGTCGAGCGCGTCCGGTGCCCGCACGTAGATTCGGCCGCTCATTCCCGACCCACCTCGAGCATCGCCAGAAACGCCTCGCGCGGGACCTCGACCTGGCCCACCTGCTTCATCCGCTGCTTGCCTTCCTTCTGCTTCTCCAGGAGCTTGCGCTTGCGGGTCACGTCGCCGCCGTAGCACTTCGCCGTCACGTTCTTGCGCAGCGGCCGGACCGTCTCCCGGGCGATCACCCGGCTGCCCACCGCCGCCTGAATCGCCACCTCGTACAGCTGGCGAGGGATCATCTCCCGCAGCCGCTCCACCAGCGAACGTCCATAGCGGTACGCCTTGTCCCGGTGCACGATCATGCTCAGCGCGTCCACCGGCTCGCCGTTCAGCATCACGTCGAGCTTCACCATGTCGCTCTCCCGGAAGCCCAGCAGGTCGTAGTCCAGGCCGCCCGTGCCACGGGTCAGCGATTTCAGCTTCTCGTAGAAATCGAGCACCATCTCCGCTAGCGGAAGATCATACGTCATCTCGACCCGCTGCCCGTCGATGTAAACCAGCTGCCCGAACTCGCCTCGACGATCCTGACACAGTTTCTGCACGCCACCGATGTACTCCGCCGGCAGCAGCAGCCGCAGCCGCACGTAAGGCTCCTCCACACCGGCGATCTTGCCCGCGTCCGGCATCTTCGACGGGTTCTCCACCTCGACCTGCGCTCCGTCCTTGCAGTGCACCCGGTACTCCACGTTCGGCACCGTGCTCACCAGTTCGAGATCGAACTCGCGCTCCAGCCGCTCCCGCACGATCTCCATGTGCAGCAGCCCCAGGAACCCGCAACGGAAACCGAAGCCCAACGCCTCGCTGGTCTCGAACTCGTAATGAATCGACGCGTCGTTCAGTTTGAGCTTCTCCAGCGCGCCGCGCAGTCGCTCGTACTCGCCGGTGTCACCCGGATAGAGCCCCGCGAACACCATCGGCTTCACCTCACGATAGCCCGGCAGCAGCTTCTCCGCTCGATCGTTCGCGTCGAGCACCGTGTCACCGACCTTCGTGTCGGCGATCGACTTGATACCCGCCGCCAGGTAGCCCACCTCGCCCGCCGACAGCTCCCGCGTCGCCACCGCACCCAACCGCAGGTACCCCACCTCCCGCACCTCGTAGACCGAATCGTTCGAACCGAACGCGATCTCCATCCCTTCCCGCACCGCACCGTCCACCACCCGCACCAACGGCACCGCCCCCTGGTAGTTGTCGTGCTGGGAGTCGAAGATCAGCGCCCGCAACGGCGCCTCCGGATCGCCCGACGGCGGCGGCACCCGTGACACCACCGCCTCCAGCACCGCTTCCACATTCGTCCCCTGCTTCGCGCTCACCAGAAGGATCTCCTCCTCCTCGCAGCCCAGCAGCTCCGCCAGCTCCCCGCGCCGCCGCTCCGGCTCCGCCGCCGGCAGGTCGATCTTGTTGATCACCGGCACCACCGTCAGGTCCGCCTCCAGCGCCAGAAACAGGTTCGACAGCGTCTGCGCCTCGATCCCCTGGCTCGCGTCCACCACCAGGATCGCACCCTCGCACGCCGCCAGGCTGCGGCTCACCTCGTACGTGAAGTCCACGTGCCCCGGCGTATCGATCAGGTTCAGTTCGTACGTCTCGCCGTCCGCCGCCTCGTAGCCGAACCGGATCGCGTGCGCCTTGATCGTGATCCCACGCTCCCGTTCCAGGTCCATCGAGTCCAGGACTTGCTCCTTCATCAGCCGGGGATCGACCGCACCGGTCCGCTCGAGCAGTCGGTCGGCCAGCGTCGACTTCCCGTGGTCTATGTGTGCTACGATGCAGAAATTGCGGATTCGCGCCGTGTTCAACCGGGTATCGCCCCCCTCTGCCTTTGGGTCCATAGGCGCTGAATATATGCGACGGTGGCGCTCGTTGGCAGGATGGGGCCAGGCGGCGGAAACTTTCCGCCGGGGGCGGGGTAGCTAGGGCGTCGGGAGTGGAAGCTCCTGGCCGGACGACCGGGGTCGGCTGCAACTCCCTGAACGACAACGGTTTCCGCCCCGCCTGCACGAGCCTTCGGGCTCGATCATCGCCCTCTCCCCACAAACGGAATGCGGAGGTAATCCGGTGCTATCCATCATAGGATCGGCAAGAGGTGACGCGCGCCGCGGGTCGTTCGCGCGGGTCGGCGTCGCCCTGACGATGATGATGATGATGATGACCGCGTGCGAGGTGCCCCAGGCGCCGGAGTGGGACGTGGGCGTCAGTGTCCCCTTCAGTTCGGACCCGATCACGGTGGTCGATTTCCTGCCGGCGGCGGTGGACACGGCGACGGTGGACGGTCAACGGGCGTTCGTCGTCGCCCCGCAGGCGGACAGCGTGAGCTACACGTTGGGCACGATGTGTCCGTCGTGTGTGGACGGCACGGTGGCGCCCGTGCCGAGCTTCGACTACCAGGACTCGTTCGATGTGCCGCTGGACCCCGACCTGGCCTCGATCGAGATCGTTTCGGCGCAGCTGGAACTGTTCGTCGACAACCAGCTCAACTTCGATCCGCTGCGCCCCGGGGCCGGCGGCTTCCTTGCCATAGCGGTCCGTGATCTGGGGAGCGGTGCCCTGCTGGACAGCGTGTTCATCGACGGCAACGTCGAGAGCCTGCCGGCGAACACGCGCAAGAGCGTCATCCTCGACATCACGAACGCCGAGATCACTCAGGGTGTCCGTCTGGTGCTCAACGTGCATTCGCCGGACGATGGACAGACGGTGCAGATCGACAACAGCCTGAGCATCACGGTGGGCGGAATTCTCGATCAGATCTCCGTGGCCGCGATCACGGCGGTGGTCGACAACGAGACGCTGGACGAGCAGTTCTTCGTCGACTTCGACGAGGACATCCGCACCGAGATCGCCGAGCGCGTGCAGGAGGGCGCGTACGAGCTCCAGTTGATCCACGACATCGAGATCGCGGGAACGCTCGAGGTCTCGATCGCCGGCTCGCCCGGCGACCTGTTCTCCGGCGACCCGGCCCGCGAGGTGCGCCTCGACGCGCTGAGCTTCGTGTCGGACCAGCCGCAGACGGGAACGTTGACCGTGGCGGAGATCGAGCAGTTCGCGGGTTTCGTCGAGGTGTACGTGGGCTATCGCGGCGTCGCTTCCGGGACGCGAGCCGGCAACCTGAGTCGCTTCACACCTGGCCAATCGCTCGAGACGGAATTGAAGGTCTCGGCGGTCGTCAGAGTGGGCACCTAGCGGGAGGACAACGATGAGCAACACGGACTTCAAGGTCACGACCATCGTTCTCGCGCTCCTCGCCTGCTCGCCGGGCGTGGCGGGGGCGCAGATGGCGGCACCGAGCGCCCGCAGCGCCGGCCTCGCCGACTCCTACGTCGGCCGCGCCCGCGGCTACGAATCGCCGTTCTGGAATCCGGCCAACCTCGGGCTGTCCGACCGGCCCGGCTGGTCGATCGGGCTGGCGGGCGCCAACGCCTACCTGGACAACAACTCGCTGAGCTACGGTCAGATCGAGGATCTCTACGGAGAGTATCTGGATGACGCGACCAAGTCCGAGCTGCTGGCGGAGATCCGTGGCGTGGACGGTGACGGGATGCTCGAGCTGAGCGCCGACCTGGGCGCGACGGGCATGGCGTTCAGCATCTGGCGGTTCGCCTTCGGCGTCGGTGCCACCGGATCGACGGCGCTGGCGGTCTCACCGGACGCGGCGGAGCTGATCCTGTTCGGGAATATGGGCGAGGACGGCACGGGCCGCGACTTCACTCTGGACGGTTCCCACGGCGACGGCTGGGGGCTGAGCAGTGTCTACGTGTCATACGCCCAGCCGTTCACGATTCCGGCCCTCGATTATCTGGACATGAAGTTCTCGATCGGGGCCACGGTGAAGTACGGCGTGGCCCACGGATTGTACCGAGCGGCGGATCAGGGCACGGCACTGACCTATGATCCGCTCGTCCTGGATGTGGACGCCGAGGTGCTGAACTCGACCGAGTTCAATGCCGGGAGCGTGTGGGCCGCCGACCTGGGCGCGGCGATGGAGTGGGGCTCGCTGGTGGCGGGCATCTCGGTCATCGACGCCTTCTCCAACATACAGTGGGACGAAGAGGCGTTCGAGCTCAAGCGCTACACCGCGCACGCCGACTTCGACAGTGCCACGTCCACCGACACGACACTGGCGTTCAGCGAGCTGACACTGGCCGACCAGGAACGCGTGTCCGAGTACCTGCAGGGCGCCGACGTCCCGAAGAAGCTGCGGCTCGGCGCGGCCTGGCGAATGGGCTCGATGCTCAGCCTGTCGGCCGACTATCTGGAGCTGCTGGGCGGCTCGCTGAACGCGCGTTGGGAGCGGCAGCTGTCGGCCGGTGCCGAGCTGCGCCTGCTCTCCGTCGTGCCGTTGCGTGCCGGCCTGGCCACCGACTTCAACAGCCTGGCGGTCACCGGCGGCTTCGGTCTCTACGCCGGCCCGGTGCACCTCGACTTCGCGGCGGGCCGCTGGGGAATCGGAGCCGGCGACGGGGTCGCGCTGGCCCTGTCGCTGAGCGTCTGGCCGGGGACAGGCTACTGACGACCAACCGTTATCCGTCGAGGCGGGGCCCGGCGAGTTCGTCGGGCCCCTTTTCTTTGTTGAGGGTTTGTTGATGGAAATCGTTCAATCTTGATTCAGAGGTCGGGATTCTGATTTGGGGAAGTTCGAGTTCTCTCCGAATTGCCGAACCTGATTCGGGGATTCGGTGATTCGGGGGTTCGGGCAGTTGGGGGATGAGTGTGGGCAAGCAGCGGGCGTGGGATCTGGAGGATCGGCTGGTGCGGCTGGGGGCGGCGGCGTCGAAGATCGCCGGCGGTCTCCCCTCCAGCCGGGTCGGAACCCATATCTCGAGTCAGCTCATGCGCTGTGGAATGGCCCCGGCGCCCAATTACGCCGAGGCCTGCACCAGCGAGTCCCGCCGGGATTTCATCCACAAACTCAAGATCTGCCTGAAAGAGCTCCGCGAGACCCTGGTCTGGCTCAAGTACCTGAGGGAGCTCGGCATGGGACCGAGAGAGAAACTCGACCAGACGATCCAAGAAGCCGACGAACTGACCGCCATCTTCGTCGTCAGCATCGCCACCGCCCGCAAGAACGACCAGAAGCCCACCAAGAAGTAGCCGCCACTTGCCTATCTCCCCGAACCCCCGAATCCCCGAATCCCCGAATCCGCTTCCACAATTCGGAGAGAACTCGAACTTCCCCAAATCAGAATCCCGACCTCAGAATCCCGAAATCATAATTCAAGATTCAACCATTCCCACCCTAAAGCAGGCGGCGCTGCGGCCCTTCTTCCGGCACGACAAACGGCCGCAGCGCCTCGGAATAAGCCTCCACTAGCGGCGCCGGCGCCGGCTGCGCCCCGCCACGCAACATCGCGCTCAGCATGATCGCGTTCGCCGCCGCCTGGCCCCGGTAGTGGTTATTGGTGACCACGTAGACATCCTCCACCGATCCGTCTTTCCCGAGTTCCTTGATCCGTTCCACCCACAGCTCCAGCTCGTCGCTGGAATAGAGATAGTCGTAGCGGGCCTCGCGCCCGGCGTCTTCGCGAAACCAGTCCTCGTAGTTGCGCCCGTGCAGCCGCACGTAGCCGACCCGGCCGCTCGTTTCGGCCGTGGGACCGATCGACCGATTGAACTGCGGCTGATCGATGTTGACGAAACCGATCCCGCGCTCGTTCAGCCAGCGGTGGAACTCGGGCGTGTTCCAGGACGAGTGCCGAACCTCGACGACGAGCGGGTAGCCGGAGAACTCGGAGGTCACATCGTCCAGCCACTCGAAGGAGTCGTCACGCGCCTTGAAGGACCAGGGGAACTGCACCAACACCGCGCCCAGCCGATCGCGTTCGGCCAGGGGGTCGAGGCCGGCGCGGACAGCCTCCGCTTCGTCACGGGTCCAGGCCTCGTCGCGCTGGTGCGTGAAGCGCTGCCACAGCTTGGCCGTGAACTTGAAATCGTCGTTGTCGGCCACCCGCTTCACCCAGCGCGCCGGGACCTCGGGTCGCGGCGGCCGGTAGAAGGTGGAGTTGACCTCGACAGTGTTGAAGTAGCGTGCCAGATACGCCAGCGGATCGAAGCCGCGGGGACGCGACCTCGGGTATACGACCCCCTGCCAGTCGTCGTAGCTCCAGCCGGCCGTCCCGAACCGGATCAACGGCCGTCCTCGACGATTCGCGCCCGGGCCGCGTCGTCCCAACCGGGCGGCTGCTCGGCGTTCGCCAGCGCGACCGCGACCTCGAAGATGAGCCGTGACACCCGCGCCGCCTTGCCGTTCTTGATCTTGTCGGCTTCGTCCGACGGCATGTGGTAGTCCTCGTGCACGCCGTTGAAGAAGAAGACGGCGGGGATGCCCTCGCGCGCGAAGTTGAAGTGATCGGATCGGAAGAAGAAGTTCTCCTGCGGCCACCGGTCACCCACCGGTGTCATCGACAGTTCGGGGTGCGCCGCCGCCACGCTGTCCACGATGGCGCCCAGGGTCGAATACGGCTTGCCGATCACCGCGATCGTGTCCTCCCAGTTACGACCCACCATGTCGATGTTGATGTTGGCGATCACCCGGTCGAGACGGATCGGCGGATGCTCCACGAACCACGACGAGCCCAGCAGTCCGCGTTCCTCGCCGCTCACCGCCAGGAAGAAGATCGAGCGCTTCGGGCGGCGCTCGAGCGCGGCGACCGCTTCGGCGACCTCCAGCAGCGCCGATGTGCCCGACGCGTTGTCGTCGGCCCCGTTGTATATCGAATCGCCGTCCACCGGCGGTCCCACGCCCAGACCGTCCATGTGAGCGCTCAGCAGCACGAACTCCTCGGCCAGCTCCGGATCGCTGCCCCGGACGATCCCCATCACGTTCGGCGCCGCCAGCGTCTCGGCCCGCAAATCGGCGGCGAGTCGGGCCCGGACGCCGGATCCGGCCGGCGCTCCCGCCGTCGTCGTCGCCTCCAGGCCCAATCGCTCGAGGGCCGCTGCCAGCGCGCTCTCGGTCACCAGCGCGGCAGGCAGGCTCGGCTCGACATCGCCCAGCTCGTACAGCGTCTCCCCTACCTCGAGCCAGTGGCTCATCAGGGCCTCGGTCTCCGCCGTCAGCACGAGCAGGAGGCCCGCGGCTCCGGCATCCGCTGCTTCGGCCAGCCACTCCCGGGGGAGCACGGCGGCGCTCAGCCGCGCCACCCAGATCGTGGGCTCCCCCGTCTCCCGCATCCCCGGACGTCCGACTGCGTCGACGAAGCGGAGATCGCCTTCCACCGTTCCGGCCGCCCAGGGGAGCCCCCAGTAATCGGTCCCCAGCGCCAGCAGCGCCCGTCGGTTCCCGCGGCTCAATGCCAGCGACCAGTCGGCACCCATCTCGGTCATCGCCAGCCGATAGCGCTGCACGTAGCCGCCGGGCGGCGCCTGCAGCCCCATGCGTGCGAACTCCGACCGGATGTAGCTGGCGGCCAGCTCGAGGCCGGTGCTCGGGGTGCCCCGGCCTTCCAGCTGATCAGCGGCCAGGAAGCCGATCCGGGCCCGCATGTCGGCCTCGGTGATGTCCACGTCCCGGTCCGTGTAACCCGGCGCCGATCGGCACCCCGAGGCCAGGGCCGTCGCGGCCACCGCCACGACGATGCAGCTTCGCGCTTCCAGCATGTATGACTCTCTTTTCAGGAACGCGGCCCCGCCGGCGGCGCGCGAGCTCAGTTTGACTTTCGACGTCTCGATCATACAGGCGCCGCCCCTCCCGGTGCAACGTCGGCCCGGCCCGCGTTAGCCAGCGGACCGGTGCCGCCGTTATGTTTCGATTTTCGACACTAGGCGCGACTGAAATCTGGAGAGAGCTGCAGCGAGTGAGGCCATGCCGCTAGACGCCGACCGCGGCCAGGATAGGCCCGACCTTCTCGACCCCAGCGAGCTCGATGCCCTCGGCGGCCTCGAGATCATCGCCCGGGCCGTCGTGCGCGGCTTCATCTCGGGTCTCCATGCCTCGCCCGCCCGGGGATTCTCCGTCGAATTCGCCGAGCACCGGGCCTACCGACCCGGCGACGACCTCCGCTTCGTCGACTGGAAGATGTACGGTCGCTCCGATCGCTTCTACCTGAAACAGTACGAGGAGGAGACGAACCTCGCCGCCCACATCTGCGTCGACGTCAGCGCATCGATGGACTGGCGCAGCCGGCCCGGTCTCCTGACCAAGCTGGAATACGCTCGACGTGTCGCCGCCAGCCTCGGTCTGCTGCTGATCCGCCAGGGCGACCTGGCGGGGCTGATCTGTTTCGCGGAGCGCGTGGCCAGCAGCCTGCCGCCCCGAGGGACCGTGGCCGGCTGGTCCGAGCTGGTCCGGCTGCTGGTCGAGCAGCCGCCAGGTCATCTGAGCGCCGCGGCTGTCGCGCTCGAGGACCTGGCGGCCCGCAAGCGGCGGCGCGGGATGGTGATCCTGGTCTCTGACCTGCTGGTGGAGGAGCGCGCCACGCGGCGCGCACTACGCAAGCTCGCGCACCAGGGGCACGAGGTACTGGTCTTCCACCTGTTCGATCCCGGCGAGCTCGAGTTGCCCGGCGTGGGTGACGCGCTCTTCGTCGATCCGGAGACAGGAGACGAGTTGCCGGCCAGCTCAGCGGAGCTGCGGACCGATTACCGCGAGGCGGTGGCGTCCGCCATCGACAAGTGGCGCCGGGCCTGCGGCGCGCGGGGGATGGACTATCATCCGATCACGACCGACCAGCCCCTGGGCCTCTGTCTCGGCGAATACCTGCACGCCCGGGCGCGTCTGGGATGATCGGCTTCCTCTATCCGCTGTTCGGGCTCGCCATCCTCGCCGCGGCCGTGCCTGTGGTCCTCCACCTCATCCGCCGACGCGATGTGCGCCGTCTGTTCTTCCCGGCGATTCGGTACCTCCGTCGAGCGGAACGGCGGCACGCGCGTCGCCTGCGGCTTCGCCACCTGGCGCTCCTAGCACTTCGCGTACTGATCATCACCCTCCTCACCCTGGCCGCCATGGGCCCGACCTTCGGGCGCGGCGGACCCTCCGACCACGCACCCACCGCTCTGGCCATCGTCATCGACGATTCGCAGAGCGCGGCACGGGTCATCGGCGAGCAGCGCCTGATCGACGTGTTCGCGGAGCGGGCGGCCATCGCCCTCGACCTGATCGGACCGGACGATCGCGTGGCGCTGTTCAGCGCGGTTCGACCCGACCGTGCGGCCGTGGCCGGGTCCGCCGCCGGCCGTGGATTCCTCGAGGGCCTGCACCCCACGGCCGGCGCGGCGGACCTCGGAGCGGCGATTCGCAGCGCCGCCGCCTGGCTCGAAGCCGCCGGGGATGGCCGCGCCCTGGAGATCCACGTCCTCACCGATCTCCAGGCCAACTCGCTGCCCGGTGCGCTGGCCGACTCGATCGAGGCCGGGGCCGTGGTTTCGGACGTGGCCGGCGTCGTCTTCGCCCCCGATCTGCCACCGCTCGCCAACGGCGCGCCCGCCAGCCCCAGCCCCGAAATCTCACCGCTCACCGCCGGCCGCCACATCACGATCTCGGTCCCACTCGTCTGGTTCGACGGCGAGCCGCCTGCCGAGCCCACGATCGTTCGCCTGACCCGCGGCGACGACGTGATCGCTGTGGCCGAGGCGGAGTTCGGCATCTCAGCGCTAATGCGACTGCCGCCCCAGGACAGCGGCTGGGTGCAGGGTTACGTCGAGATCGAGAGCGAGGGGCTGAGCGTCGACGACCGCCGCTACTTCACCTGGCTCGCACGTCCGGCTCCCCGGGTGGCGCTGGTCGGCGACGCGGGCGCCTTCGTCGAGGGGGCCGTCGACGTCCTGGCGGCCGGCGACCGGATCCGGCCGGCGCCGGCCGGCGCCGCGGAGGTCTGGATCGCCGGGAGCGGCGCGCGGATCGAAGACGCGCTCGCGAGCGCCCGCACGGTGGTGGTGGTTCCGCCGGCCGATCCCCTCGAACTGCCGCTCCTCAACTCGCGGCTCGCCTCGGCACGAGTCCCCTGGCGCTACGAAGCGGCCGCCCGGTCCGGGGCGGGGGCCTCCCGGCTCGCGGGCTCGGACGAACTGCCCGAGCTGGAGGGGCTGGAGGTGCGCCGGGCCTACCGCCTGGTCTCCCGGGGGGTGGCCCCGGCCGACAGCGCGCTGCTCCGCCTGGCGGATGGTGAACCATGGGCCATCCGGGGAACCACGACGGCCAGCGCGGCGTACGTTCTCCTCGCATCGCCCATGACGCCCGAGGCTTCGGACCTGCCGGTCAGCGCCGGAATGGTGCCTTTCCTCGATGTCGCCCTGGGCGATTGGGCCCGGCGCGGCGCCAGGGCCCGTACCGGATACGACGCCGCGGCGCCGGTCCCGCTGCCCAGCCGGGCCCGCGAGGTGCGTCGGCCGGACGGGTCGACGGTTCCCGTTGAGGGCGGCGCCTGGCTCGAGACGTCCCGGGCGGGCAATTACGTGGTGCGGGATGGATCGGGTGTCGCAGCGGCGTTCTCGGTCAACGCGCCCCTCGGCGAAGCCGACCTGGCCCGCGGGGACGAAGCGAGACTGGAGTCGATCCTGCCCGATGCGGCCTGGCACTGGACCCGGCGGAACGAAGCGGAAGGGTGGCGCGAAGCGATTTTCCGCGCCCGCCGCGGCCGGCGGGCCTGGCTACCCCTTGTAGCGATCCTAGCGCTCGCTTCTATTGTCGAAGCCGGCCTGGCGGCGGCCGGTCGGCGCGGGTCCCCCAGATCGAGGGCCGCCGAGGCCAGGATCGATACAGCAGAGAGCAACAGAAGTACCGGTGATCATAGATAGCCTCCGCAGCACACCCGGTTACGAACGACTGGCCGATGCCTTGCCCCGGCCGGGCGCCGAGCAGGCCCTGTCGGGCCTCGCCGGATCGGCGCCGGTGGCCCTCGCCGCCGCCCTCGTCGAATCGGGCGCCGTGCACCAGCTGCTGCTCATCGCGCCGTCCGCACGGGTCACCGAAGAGGTCGAGGCGGACCTCGAGGCGCTGCTGCCCGGCCGCTCCGTCGTTTTCCCCCAGCGCGAAGCCGTTCATCCCGAGCTGGACGACCCGCACGTCGAGATCTCCGCCCGTCGGGTCGAAGCGCTCCAGACCACACTCGCCGGCCGCTCCCGGATCCTCGTGACCAGCGGCCGGGCGCTCGGCGAGCTCTTCGCGCTCCCCTCCAGCTGGACCGACCTGGAGATCCGTCTGGCGACGGGCCAGCCGGCCGATCACGCCGGGCTCATCGAGTCGCTGGAGGACGCCGGCTACCGCAGGGTCCCCATGGTGGAAGCCGTGGGAGAGTATTCGGTACGCGGCGGCATCGTCGACATCTATCCGGTCACGACGCTCGACCCGGTCCGCATCGAGTTCTGGGGAGACGAGATCGAATCGATTCGCTCCTTCGACGTGCTCGACCAGCGCTCGATCGCCGAGCTCCAGGATCTCCGGCTGCTCCCCGTGCGCTTCCCCCGTGACGAGCGGGGCGACGCCGCCGGTCCGGCCGACGACGTCAGCCTCGGCAGCCTGCTCGATGTTCTCCCCGAGTCGATGCTGGTCGTTCACCTCGACCTCGAAGACGAAGCGGCGGAGCGGGAAAGGAGCTGGACCGAACTGGCGCGCCGCTCAGAGACGCCACAGCGCTATCAGCGGCCGCCATCGGACGTTCGGGCCGCACTCGAGCGCTTCGCCCGCCTGCGGATCGTGGCCGATGCCGCCGCGGCGGACATCGACTTCGGGATCCGGGCCGCCCCCGAGATCGACCGGCGCATCGACCGCCTGATCGACGCCATCCGGGAGGCACTGGCGGAGGACGCACGCGTCCTCATCCTGTGCGACAACGAAGGCCAGCTGGAGCGACTGGAAGAGATCCTCACCGACGCGGCCGGCGCCGCCACGACGCGCAAGATCACCCTGGGCCTCGCTCCGCCGGCTGCCGGCTTCGTCGTCCCCGACGCTACGCCACCGCTGTGGCTGTTCACAGATCACGAGATCTTCCGCCGCGCCCGCCGGCCGCGTCGCCAGCCCCGCACGGTGGGCCGGGCCACGCTGGAGACCCTGTCCGCGCTCACCCCCGGCGACTTCGCCGTCCACCTCGACCATGGGATCGGCCGGTACCGGGGCCTCGAGCGCGTCAGCGTCGGCGGCGAGGAGCTGGAAACGCTGGTGCTCGAATACGCCGGCGGCGACATCCTCCGCGTTCCCCACTATCGGGCCGACCTGGTCGAACGGTGGATGGCCGAGACCGGCGATGATCGCGACCGGCCGGCGCCACGACTGCATCGGTTGGGCGGCAAGAGCTGGAGCAAGCTGAAGAAGCGGACCGAGCAGGCCATCCAGACCATGGCCGCCGAGCTGCTCGAGCTCTACGCCCGCCGCCGGGTAAGCGAGGCCCACGCCTTCGCCCCCGACACCCGCTGGCAGCGCGAGATGCAAGCCGCCTTCATCTACGACGAGACACCCGACCAGGAACGGGTCGCCCAACAGGTGAAGCTGGGCATGGAGGGGCCGCGACCGATGGACCGGCTGATCTGCGGCGACGTCGGCTTCGGCAAGACCGAGATCGCGATCCGCGCCGCCTTCAAGGCGGTGCAGGACGGCAAGCAGGTGGCGGTGCTGGCGCCGACCACCGTGCTGGTCGAACAGCACCTGGCCACCTTCCGTGCCCGGCTCGCCGATTACCCCGTCGTGATCGAGTCGCTCTCCCGCTTCCGCACCCGCAAGCAGCAGGAAGCGATCATCGAGCGGCTCGCCGAAGGGAGCGTCGACATCGTCATCGGAACCCACCGCCTGGTGTCGCCCGACGTGCCGTTCAAGGATCTGGGATTGCTGGTGATCGACGAGGAGCAGCAGTTCGGGGTGGCCCAGAAAGAGCACCTGAAGGCACTGCGTCAGAGTGTCGACGTGATCACCATGACCGCCACGCCGATACCCCGAACGCTCCACCTTTCGCTGAGCGGCCTCCGCGACCTGGCCGTGATCCGCACGCCGCCCAGCAACCGGCAGCCGATCATCACCCACATGATCACATGGGAAGATGACACCATCGCCGATGCGATACGGCTCGAGGTCGACCGCGGCGGTCAGGTCTTCTTCGTCCACAACCGGGTCGAGTCGATCCAAGAGGTCGCCGCCAGGGTCCGTCGCCTCGTCCCCGATCTTCGGGTCGAGATCGCGCACGGCCAGATGCCCGAGCGGCAGCTCGAGAAGACGATGACCGACTTCGTCCGCGGCGACATCCACGTGCTCGTCGCCACCGCGATCATCGAAAACGGACTCGACCTCCCCAACGCCAACACGATGATCATCCATCGCGCCGACTACTTCGGTCTCGCGCAGCTCTACCAGCTACGGGGACGTGTCGGCCGCTCGCACCACCGCGCCTTCTGCTACCTCGTCGTCCCCCACAACCTGCCGCTGGAGACCGAGCGGCGGCTGCAGCTGCTGGAGCAGCATACCGAGCTCGGCGCCGGCTATCGCCTCGCGCTCAAGGATCTGGAGCTCCGGGGCGCCGGCAATCTGCTGGGCGCCGAACAGTCCGGCTTCGCTCAGGCGGTGGGATTCGACGCCTACCTTCACCTGCTGGAGGACACCGTCGCCGCCCTGCGCGCCGGCCAGAACGGGGCCGAGCCCCGTCCGTCGGTGCCCGAGGTCTCGGTCTCCGGTGCATCGTACATCCCGGACGACTTCATCCCGGATCCGGCGCAGAAGCTCGACCTCTACCGCCGGCTGTCCAAGGTAGCCGATCTGGAGGATCTGGAGCAGCTGTCCGCCGAGCTGCGCGATCGGTTCGGTCCCCTGCCCGCCGAGGTCGAGCGCCTCATCGCCGCCTCGCGGATCCGGATCCTCGGCGGCCGCTTAGGAGTAGAGAGGGTACTGGCGACAGCGGAGACCGCTCGTATTAACTTCCGGCGTGGCTCGATGCCGAAATTGACGTCGCTGCGGGAGGCCATGGCCGGACGCGAGGTGGAGGTGGAGGTGCGGCGCCTCCAACCACTCTCCTTGCTCTTTCGTCAGCCTGGCGCCCGAGACGTCACGCCGATCGTCGTGGAGGCGCTGGAACGGATATTGGAGGAACAGCGCGAACTGGTTAGAACAGGTTGAATCAGTCATGAAACATCAACTACTCTCAAGAATCTTGGTCCTCTCGCTGGCCGCGTTTCTAGTCGCCTGTTCGTCGGTGCGCGAAGGGATGGAGGGCCACGGGGACGCGGTGGCGATCGCCAACGGCTACGAGCTGACCATCGATCACCTGGCCGAGCTGCTCGCCCCGGTGTCCGAATCCATCGCTCCCGCAAACACGTGGATCATCGATCGCACGGTCGACCTGTGGGTCAGCTACACGGTTCTGGCCAGCGAGTACGCCCGCGAGGACGAGTTCGCCCGGCTCGATATCGCGCCCCTCGCCCGATTCAACACGCAGCGGACACTGGCCGGGCTCCTGCAGGCTGACCTTCTACGCGCGCGCGCCATCCCGAACGACTCGGTGCTCCGGGCGATGTACGAGCGGGAGCAACCGTACGTGCGGGTACGGGCCCGTCACCTCGTGATATGGGTTCCCGACGATGCCAGCGAGGCCGAGGTCGACAGTTTGCGTCGTCGGGCCGAAGACATCCGGCAACGGCTGGTCGCGGGGGAGTCGTTCTCCGAGCTGGCCCAGCGGTACTCGGCTGATCCTCTCAGCGGGAGACGCGGCGGTGATCTCGGCTGGAAGACACGCGGCCAACTGGTCGAGCCCCTCGACAGCATCGCTTTCAATCTCGAGCCGGGCACGATCAGCGATCTCGTCCGGACCAACTTCGGATTTCACATCCTCGAAGTCACACAGCGGCGCAATCCGGAATTCCATCTGGTCCGCCCGGAATTCGAGAAGGATCTGATCGATCGCAGGGCGGAGGAAATTGAAGCTGGCTTCGCCGACTCGCTGATGGCGGCCGCAAACGTGGAGATCAGCCCAGGCTCCATCCAGCTCCTGAGGCGGATAGCCTTTTCACCCCGGCTCAATCGCCTCGGCTCGGCCGATCGCCAGGCCATCCTCGTCCGCTACGACGGCGGCGAGCTCACCATGGGCGAGTGGATCGACTTTGTCGTCCGCTCGGGACCGGACGCGCAGGCCATCTTCGCGAGCCCCGACACGACTAGCGCCCGCGAGCTGCTCCGCCAGCTGGCACGCAACGAGATCATCGCTCGTGCCGCCCGAACGAGTGGCTACGAGTTCTCGGACCGCCAGGCCGACAGCGTCGCCGTCCTCGCCCGGGGCGACCTGCGAGTCGCCGCTCAAGACGCCGGCTACCGGGCCACCATCATGCTACAGGACGCCCCGGAAATCCCCGCCGCTGTGGATCAGGCATTCAACATGCTGTTCCTCGGCCGGCGCGGCACACGGACGCTCGATCGAGCGTCCCCGGCCCTGCGGCGCAACGGGCCGGCGATCCTGATCCACCCCTACCGCTACCCGCTGGTCGTCGAACGGCTGCGCGAACTGCGAGCCGCCGCGGGGCCGCCGGGAACGGAGAATCGCGGGAGCGAGAACGGGTCATGACCGGCCGCCAGGCTCTCCGTCTAGCGCTCATCGGTGTCAGCGTGGTGGGCGCGCTCCTTTCATCGGCCGGCGCGACGGTCGCTCAGACCCAGACCGGACTGGTCGATCGGATCGTCGCTATCGTGGGCGACTCGGTGATCACCCGCACCGAGCTCGAGGAGTTCATCTTCTCACTCGAGGCCGGCCAAGGTGTCGACGTGCCGCCGGCGAACACGCCGCAGCGAGAGGCTTTCAACCGCCAGGCGCTCGAGCGTCTCATCAACGAGACCGTGGTGCTGGTCCACGCCGCACGCGAGGACATCACCGTCGGCAACGACGAGGTCGAGCAGATGGTCGAGGACCAGCTCGCCCAGATCCGCCGCCGTTTTCAGACGCCGCTCCAGTTCGAGCAGGCCCTCGCCAGCCGCGGCGAAACGCCCGCCAGCTTCCGTCTGCGCCTCACCGAGCAGGCCCGCGCCCAGATCATGAAGGAGCGCCTCATGCAGCGCCGCATCTCGGAGCTGCAGCCCGTGCCGGTCAGCGAAGAGGAGATCCGCCAGGTCTTCGAGGCCCAGAAGCCATTTCTGGGACCGAAACCGGCCAGCGTGACGCTCAAGCAGGTCATCATCGCCACCCGGCCCACGGAAGAGGAGCTGATGACCACCCGGGAAGAGGCGGAGCAAGCGCTGAGCCGTGCCCGCTCCGGCGAAGATTTCGCGCGCCTGGCCCGCGAGTACTCCGACGACGCGGCGTCTCGGCCCGACGGGGGCAACCTGGGCTGGGTGCAGAGGGGGGACCTGCTGCCCGAGTTCGAGGATGCGCTCTGGTCGCTCCGGCCCGGTCAAATCAGCGACATCGTGGAGACCAGCGTGGGCTTCCACATCATCAAGCTGGAGCGCATACGCGGCAACGATCGCCAGGCGCGGCACATCCTCTTTCGTCCGACGATCACCGAGGCTGATCGAAACCGGGCCCGGCAGCTCGCCGACTCGGTGGCCGCCGCGCTGCGCGCCGGGGCAAACATCGACTCGCTGATCCGGCTGTACGGCGACCCCAGCGAGCTGGCCAGCCTCACCGATCGGCCGCTCGACCAGCTGCCCGACTACTTCCGCCAGGCGATACAGGGAGCTCGTGCCGGCGACATCGTGGGTCCGATAGAGCTGGCGGCGCCGGGGACGGCACCCAAGTGGTCGGTCGTCGAGATCATCGAGCGCAGCGCCGGCGGCGAGTGGACGCTGGAAGACTACCGCGACGTGATCCGGCAACAGGTGGAGCAGCAGAAGATCGTCGAGAGAGTCGTGGAAGATCTGCGAGAGAAGACGTACATCGAGATCCGGCTGGACGACGACCCTGCGAACTAGTCACGACCGATCGGAGACGGCGCCGCGGCGGCCCAGGATCGCCATCACCCTCGGAGATCCGCGTGGCATCGGACCCGAGGTGGCGGCACGCGCCGTCCGTGAGTCCGATCCCGATTCCGCTGAGCTCGAGCTCGTGGGACCCGAAGGGCTCGCCGCAACCGACGGGCTCGAGCTCATCGCCGTCGGGGAATGGCAGCCGGGTGACGGCGCCGAGCAGGCCGGCCGCCTCTCCGTCCTCGCCATCGAGCGCGCCGTCGAACTGGCCCGCGGGGGACAGGTCGACGCCATCGTCACGGCGCCGATCCACAAGGCGGCCATCGCCGCCGCCGGCTACAGCTGGCCCGGACACACCGAGATGCTCCGCGATCTCACCGGCGTTCCCCGCACCGCCCTCTGTCTCGCCGCCGAGGAGACCCCGCACGGATCCCCGTTGCGGGTCGTTCTCGTCACCGGACACATGGCGCTGAGCCGGGTTCCCGAGGCTTACACGGCCGAAGGGCTCGAGGCCGTCGCACGGCTGACCCACCGGGAACTGCGCCGGCTCTGGGGAATCGACGACCCACGAATCGCGGTCTGCGCCTTCAATCCCCACGCTTCGGATGGCGGCCTGTTCGGGGACGAGGAGGCACGGATCTGCGCACCCACGATCGAGCGAACCCGTCGCGACGGCATCGAGGTCGACGGCCCGTTCCCTGCCGACACCGTGTTCGTCCGCGCCATGCGCGGTGAGTTCGACGCCGTCCTCGCACCCTATCACGATGTGGGGATGGTGGCGATCAAGACGGCGGCGTTCGGGCGAGCGGTCAACGTGACGCTGGGCCTGCCGTTTCCCCGCACCTCACCGGACCACGGAACCGCATTCGACCTCGCGGGCAGCGGCCGCGCGGACACGTCCTCGATGCGCGCGGCGCTGGCGGCGGCGGTGCAGTTCGCGCGCCGATCTTTGACGGCCCAGTCGAACTCGGATAGATTGGCGGGCGAATGACGGCGTGTACCCCTGCCTGTAGCTCCGCCCCTGGAGACAGGGTTTCGTGATCAAGCTCGTCAGCGTCTACAAGGAGTACCCGCGCTCGGGGCTCGCCCTGAAGAACGTCTCCTTCCATCTGCGCAAGGGCGAGTTCGCCTTTCTCATTGGACCCTCGGGCGCCGGGAAGAGCACGGTCCTGCGGCTGATCCATATGGCCGAGCGGCCCAGCGACGGCGAGGTGCGCGTATCGGGCTACTCGTCGGCCCGTATGAAGCGGCGCGATATCCCCAGGTTGCGCCGTCGCGTCGGCATGGTCTTCCAGAACTTCAGATTGCTCCGCGACCGCACGGCGGCGGAGAACCTCTCGTTCGCCCTCGAGGTCAGCGGCGCCCGGCGCGGCGACATCAAGGGAAGGGTCCAGCGGCTGCTGGCGCAGGTGGGGCTGGCCGCCCGGGCCGGCGCCTATCCCGACGAGCTGTCGGGCGGCGAGCAGCAGCGGATCGCCATGGCCCGGGCGCTGATCCACGACCCCGTTGTCCTGCTGGCCGATGAGCCGATGGGCAACCTGGATGAGCGGGCCTCGAGAGGCGTGTTCGACCTGATCCGCGACATCAACTCGTCGGGGACCGCAGTCCTGATGGCGACCCACGACCTCGAGCTGGTTCGCCGCTACTCCGGTTACCGTGTCATCGAGCTTTCCGAAGGCGCGGTCGTCTACGACTCGGAGGTCGCGGATGCCGTATCATAGCGTCCGCGAGGCGGTGGCGGCCTTCCGCCGCGCGCCGGGGCTGGCGCTGCTTTCCGCCACCAGCATCGGACTGAGCTTTTTCGTTCTCGGCACCTTCGGCTTGGTGACCTACAACGTCGACGTCACGCTGCGCGGGATCGAGCGTCGCGTAGAGGTCGTCGCCTACCTGCGCGACGACATCTCCGCTGCCCAGCTCGAGCTGCTGCAGAACGACGTCCGCTCGTTCCCCGAGGTCGAAGGCGTGAACCACGTCTCGAAGTTCGAGGCGATGCGCAACGCCATGCAGCAGCTAGAGGAGTTCCGAGACGTCTTCACCGACCTCGAGCTGAATCCGCTGCCCGCCTCGATCGAGATTCAACTGCGGCCCGATTTCCGTGACCCCGAGTCGGTCGAGCGCGTCGCCAACCTGATAGCCCTTTATCCTTTCGTCGAGGACGTGCGCTTCGGGCGCGAGTGGGTCGACAAGATCTTTCAATTGCGCCGGCTGGGTGGCGCCGTCGCCGCCATCCTCGGCATCGCTTTCGCCATCGTCGCGATCCTGATCATCGGCACCACCGTCCGCATGGCCGTGCTCGCGCGGCGCGAGGAGATCATCATCATGCGGCTGGTCGGCGCCACCGACGGGTTCATCCGCCGACCTTTCCTCCTCGAGGGCTTCATCACCGGCCTGGTCGGCGGCGTCCTCGCGTTGGTCCTGACCTACGGCGCCCACCTGGTCGTCGACGGGTCGCTCATCGACCTCGAATGGTTGCCCTCGCTCTGGACCGCCGGCGGCGTCCTCGCCGGCGGCCTCCTCGGCCTCCTCGCTAGCGGCTCCGCCCTGCGGCGACACCTCGTCTCCTATGCTTAACCCGCGCTCCCTCGCACCGGCCTGCCTCGCCCTGTTCGTCGCCGCGGGTGCCGTTCGGGGCCAAGAAGATCCGATCAAGCCGCTGGAAGAGCAGATCCGCCTCAGCCGCCAGCGGCTCGCGCGGATCCAGGAGGAGAAGCAGCGGCTGCGCTCGGAGATGAACGAGCTGTCCGCCCAGGTCCACGATGTGCGCGCCGAGATCGAGAACCTGAACCGCCAGACCCGTAACCAGGAAACGCTGCTCCGCGAGCTCGATCATCAGCTCGCCATACGCGATCAACTGGTCGGCGAGACCGTGGCCGACCTGCTGCGGACGCAGGACCAGCTGACCGAGAAGCAGGTGCTCTTCGCACGCCGCGCCCGCGACCTCTACAAGCGGGGGCCGCTGGCCAGCGTCCAGGTCCTGCTAGCGGCCGAGAGCTTTTCCGACCTGATCAACCGCTACCAGTACCTCTACCTGGTGGCGCTGCACGACCGACTGCTGGTGCGCCAGATCGAGGAGCTGAAGGACCAGCTGGAGGAGCACTACGGCGAACTGCGCCAGGAAGCCAACGGCCTGCGGGAGGTGAGAAATCAGAAAGTGAATGAGATCCAGGACCTCTACTTCCTCGAGCGGGAACGGAGCCGTCGCCTGCGAACCGTACAGGGGCTTCACGCCTCCACCGAGCAGCGACTCGTCGAGCTGGAGCGGGACGAGGAGGAGTTGAACGGACTCATCGATCGGCTGGAGCGTGAGCGCGAGGCCGCCGAGGCGCTGGCGGCGTCGGAGCCGACCCGCAGCACGATCACCGAAGCCGAGCGCGGAAAGCTCGATTGGCCGGTCGACGGGCGGCTGATCTACCGGTTCGGCCGTCAGGCGAACGCCGACGGGACGACGATCCTGCGGCGCGGGATCGGGATCGCCGCCGAGCGGGGGGCCCCGGTGAAAGCCGTGGCCGGCGGTACGGTCGTATTCGCGCAGCCGTACCTGAGCTACGGCCCTTCGGTCATCCTGAGTCACGGCGGCGGCTACTATTCGGTCTACCTCTACCTGTCAGAAATCCTTGCTATGCAGGGCGAGACCGTTATTCTGGGTCAGCCGATCGGTCGCGTGGGCGGCTCCGAGACGCCGGAAGGCGCACACCTCGGCTTTCAGATTCGGATCAACCGCGAGGCCGTCGACCCCCTTCCCTGGTTGAAGCGGAGGAGCGGTGGCTGAGCCCGCCTACCTCGACGTTTTCGGACACGAGGACCTGAAAGCGCGCCTGGCGCGGGCCGCCGAAAACCGCCGCCTCGGTCAGTCGATCCTGCTCCACGGGCACCGAGGCGTCGGGAAGCAGCGACTCGCCCTCTGGATCGCCGCTCTGATCAACTGTCCCGGCCCCGGCTCCCGTCCCTGCGGCGCGTGCCGCTCCTGCCGCCTCGCCGGCCGCCTCCAACACCCCGACGTCCACTGGTTCTTCCCGCTCCCCAGACCGAAGGGCGCCTCCGGCCCCGACCGGCTCCGGAAGAAGCTCGAGGACCAGCGGGCGGCTGAGCTGGAGGAGCGGCGAGCGAATCCGCTCTATCTCGACGACGAGGAGGGGGCCACCGGCATCTACGTCGCCGCCGCCCAGGTCATGCGGCAACTCGCCTACAAGGCCCCGGCCATGGGACCGGCCAAGGTTCTCGTCATCGGTCGGGCCGAGGCCCTCGTGCCCCAGGCAGCCAACCCCGAAGCGGCCAACGCTTTGCTCAAGCTCCTCGAGGAGCCTCCGGCCGATACCTGGATCGTCCTGACCAGCGACGTGCCCGGCGCCCTCCTCCCCACGATCCGATCCCGCGTCCAGGCCGTCCGCGTTCCGCCCATGCCCACCGAACAGGTCGCCGCGTTTCTCAGCGACCGGCTCGACTTGGCGCCAGCCGAAGCCCACAGGCTGGCACGGCTCTCCGGGGGATCCATCGGCGTTGCGCTCGAGTTGCAGGACGCCGATCAGGACGAGTCCCGATCATTTGCCAGCGACCTGGTTCGTGCCCTCCTCGACGGCCGGTCCGCCGCCCGTCTTGCGGCGGCACACCGCTTCCGCTCCACCGGCGCCCGGGGCAACTTCGCCCGGATCCTCGGCGTGACACGGGGCATTCTGCGTGACCTGTTGGCAATCTCCACCGGTGCCCCCGCCAGCGACCCCGAGGCCGTCGGCAGCCTGGCCCGGGGGCGCCCCCTCGACCCCGAAACCCTCGTCGCCGCCCTCGACGCCATCGAGGACGCTCGCGAGCTCGCGGACCGGAACATCAACCCGCAGCTGATCGTGGTGAACTTTCTGCGTCGCGCCAGCGTTACTACAGGCGTGCCGGCCGGTCGCCACGCCGGCTAGAGAGGCGGGAACCGACATGGCAGACGATAAGCACCGGCTGACTCACATCGATGAGGAGGGCAGAGCCCGGATGGTGGACGTCGGCGATAAGGACGCGACCCACCGCTTGGCGGTCGCCGAAGGATGGGTCCGTATGTTGCCAGACACGCTCCAGGCGATCCGTGCCAACAAGGTTCAGAAAGGTGACGTGTTGACCGTAGCACAGATCGCAGGAATCGCCGCGGCCAAGCGAACCTCAGATTGGATCCCCCTCTGCCACCCTCTGCAAATCGATGCGATTAACGTATCTTTGACGCTGGTCGATGATATTCCCGGTGTGAAAGTCGAGGCCCGGGCCAGCTTGACTGGCCGGACCGGTGCCGAGATGGAAGCGCTGGTTGCCGTCAGCTCGGCCTTGCTCACCGTCTACGACATGTGCAAGGCGATCGACCGGGGAATGGAGATTGGACCGATCCGCCTGGTCGAGAAGAGCGGCGGCCGCAGTGGAACCTGGCGAAGGCGTGAGGCGTAGAAATCGGCAACTCGCTGACAACAGGGACCACGGCATGGGTCGTGCGGTGCAAGGGTGGAGGTGAAGGCCAGACACTATAGGGTCGATTACGATCCTCCAGTTCCCGCCATGGCCCGGCTGAGGGCCACACCCGGTGTGTTGATCGGGTCGTCTCGTCCACCCGGACGATGGCAGCGCCTCTCAGCCGAGAGTTCCGAAGGGAAACTCGGGTAACGGCGTGGCCGTACGGGTAGGCAAGGTCGGTACATCCACCGATCGGCCACACCCGAGGCCTGGACGGGGGGTGGAGGACGTGAAAGGACTAGATAGGAGAACGATGAGACAATTGTCGAATACATCCTCGACGTGGGCCACCGGAGCGGTGCCGCTCAAATGGCCGAAGGGCCTCTGGATCGCGGAGGTTCCGTTCCCGGTCTGGGCGCTGCTGGTGGTGGCGATCGCCCTGGGGGGCGCGGTGTCGTTGACGGGGCTGCCGCAGGCGGCCAACCCGGCCGCGGCGCAGCTGAGTAGCGAGCTGGCGTTGCTGCAAGCCGAAGCGCGCGACCTGCAGAGCGACCTGGAGCTGAAGACGCTGGAGGTGGAGCGTCTGCAGCTGATTCACGGTTATTCCAGTGAGTACCGGATCCCGGCCGACCGGGCGATGATGATCTACGATATCGCGTTGGCCGAGGGTCTCAACCCGGGGTTGGCGTTCAACCTGGTCCGGGTGGAGAGCGGGTTCAAGCGCACCGCGGTGAGCTCGGCGGGTGCGATCGGGTACACGCAGGTTCGGCCCAGCACCGCCAAGTGGCTGGACCCGACGGTAGAGACGAAGGATCTGTTCGATGCCGAGACCAACCTGCACCTCGGCTTCCGGTACCTGAACTATCTGTTGGACGAATACAACGGAGACACGCGTCTGGCGTTGCTGGCCTACAACCGCGGGCCAGGTCGGGTCGGCAACCTGATGGCCTCGGGAATCGATCCCGCCAACGGGTACGCGAAGCGGGTGCTGGGCGAGTAGGCGCCGTAGCCAGTCAAAGCCGGATGACAAAAAGCCGGAGCGGCATCACGCTCCGGCTTTTGAACATCCAACATCCAACGTTCAACCTCCAACTATTGGGCAAGGGGAATCGGGATCCCAACGTTCGATGTTGGACGTTGGAGGTTGGGCGTTGGATGTTCCGCCGCCCCGCTCACTCGCTCCCGACGTAGATCCGCACCTGATCCCCCGGATAGATCCGGCTGCTGGTCAGGCCGTTCCAGCGCATGAGGTCACGAGGCGTGACCTCGTAGCGCTTCGCGATCGCCCACAGGCTGTCGCCCCCTTGCACGGTGTAGGTGATGTAAGGCCCGCTACCGGCCTGCGGCTCGACGCGGGCGGGTGCGGAACGACGCGTCCTCGGGGCGGTCCGGGTGTAGGTGGGGATCCGGCCGGCGCGCGGGATCACCAGCCGCTGCCCGATCCGCAGGCGCCGCGGGTTCACGTTGCCGTTAGCGGCCCGGATCGCCGACACGCTGACACGGTAGTCCCGGGCCAGCTGGCCGAGCGTATTTCCGCTCCGCACCACGTGAACCACCCAGGTGACGCGCTCGCCGGGCGGCACGGAGGCGTAGGCGAGGGCGAAGCGGTGGCCCGAGCCGGGTGGAACGCGGACGTCGTAGCTTCCTCCCGGCGGCGTCACCCCGCGGAGCAATTGCGGGTTCAGCTCGCGGATCTCCTCCACCGACACGCCAGCGGCTTTGGCGATCACGTCGATGCTCGTCGCGCCGGGCACCCGGACCAACTCGTAGGCCAGAGGCGGATGCCGTTCGATGTCCAGGAACCCGTAATGATCCGGCTGTTTGGCAATCAGGGCGGCGGCGATCAGCTTGGGCACGTAGTTGCGCGTCTCGCGTCGCAGGTAGCGTCGCTGCGAAAGCATCCAGAAGTCGTCGCTCCCCGAACGGCGTATCGACCGGCGCACCCGGTTCACACCGCCGTTGTAGGCGGCAGCCGCCAGATACCAGGAGCCGAACTCTTCGTACAGATCCCTCAGGTGGGCCACCGCCGCCCGGGTGGCGAGGATCGGGTCGCGACGCTCGTCGACCCAGTACGAGACCCTCAGCCCATACAGCCGGCCGGTGCTGGAGATGAACTGCCAGAGTCCCACCGCCCGTGCCCGGCTGTAGGCCCGCGGGCTGAAGCCGCTCTCGATCAGCGACATGTAGACCAGATCTTCGGGCAGCCCGGCGTCGCGGAACATCGCCCGCATCATCGGCTCGTAGCGGCCGGCGCGCTGCAGGTAGATGGTGAAGTTCTCACGGCCATCGGTCTGGAAGAACTCGAGCCAGCGCTCGACGGCGTCGTTGATCGTGATCGGAATATCCCAGCTCGGCGTCTCGGCCCGGGGCAGCTCCTCCAGCTCGGCCCCGCTGGCGTCGAACATCTCGCGAACCTCCGCCTCCACTTCGCCGGCCTCGGCCCCCACCGCCTCCTGCTCGACCTCGTTGATCAGCAGACCCAACGAGTCGGGGAATCCCTCGAAGTTCACCTCCTCGCCGAGCTCGGCCTCCGAGGCTGCCGGCTCCGGCTCCATCTCCCGGGCCGCCTTGGAGCAGGCCGCTGACAGCGTCAAAGCGATCGTGAATCCGGCAAACGGCCAGACGCTTCGCCTCATGTCCCGTTATCCTCCAGAAGCTCGTCGAGTGCGGCGTGGAAGCTCAGCACGTTCTCCCAACGACACGTCTCTCCCATCAGGCCCACGCGCCAGATCTCACCCGCCAGCGGGCCCAGGCCACCACCCACCTCGATGCCGTAACGATCCAGGAGCTCGCGCCGCATTGCCCCCTCGTCGACCCCGTCGGGCAGGCGGACCGAAGTCAGCTGAGGCAGCCGGTAGGGTTCGGCAACCAGCAGTTCGAGTCCCCGCTCCGTCAGGCCCGACTGGAGCCGTTCGCCCAGCGAGCGATGCCGCTCGTGGCGCGTCTCGAGCCCCTCTTCCAGCACGATCCTCAGCCCCTCGTGCAGCGCGTACAGCATGTTGATCGGGGCCGTGTGATGATAGGACCGCTCGGCGCCCCAATAGGACGCGATCATTCCGACATCCAGGTACCAGCTCTGAACCGACCCACCCCGGGACCGCGACCGTTCTAGCGCGCGCTCGGAAAATGTAATCGGCGCCAGGCCCGGCGGCACGCTCAGGCACTTCTGCGTCCCCGAGTAACAAATGTCGATCCCCCAATCGTCCACCCGGACGGGGATGCCGCCCAAGCTGGTCACCGCATCCACCACAAACAGCGTCTCGCTTTCCCGTAGAGCCGCGCCCAGCTCCTCCAGCGGCTGCCGCACGCCGGTCGATGTCTCCGCGTGTACGACGGCCAGCAGGCGCGCGTCCTCGTGGGCACGCCAGGTATCGATCAGCTCGCCCACGTCGAGCGGCTCGCCCCATGGGGCTTCTACGGTCACCACCCTGGCCCCGCAGCGCTCGGCCACCGAACACATCCGCTGGCCGAACACTCCGTTCACCCCGACGATCGCCGTGTCACCCGCCTCCAGCGCGTTGACGAACGCGGTCTCCATGCCGGCGGATCCCGTTCCCGACACCGCGAAAGTCAGCCGATTCGCCGTACCGAAGAGCAGGCGCAGCTGGTCCGACACCTGGTTCATCATCTCGAGAAAGGCCGGGTCGAGATGACCGATCGTCGGCCGGGCCAACGCTCGATACACCCGGGAACTCACGTTCGACGGCCCCGGACCCATCAGGATCCGGCGCGGTGGTTCGAACGGCGGGTAGATCTCGCTCATCACAATCCGTACGCTCTTTCGGGAGTTAGAGGCCGGCGCCGGGGACCCGACGCCCCGCTCTTCTATTCGCCCGTGGCCAGGAAGTTCCCCAGCACCCGGTTGGTCGCGTTCAGCACCGCCCGGGCGACACCGTGCGAGATGCTGCCGTCACTGGCTGGCGCCGTTCCGATCAGCCGGCGGTCACCGCCGGTCTCCGGATCGACCACGCCCAGCGCCACGATCGCCACCGAGTCATCGAACGCCTTCACCGCCTTGACGCCGATGAGTCGAAAGCTCATCCGACCGCCCAACAGCTTGTGCAGGGCATCGAGCGTCGCCTGCGCGCAGACCCTCAGGTCGATCGCACCGTGTCCGTGCGCCGTCGCCACTCCGCGGTACTCCACCGCCCGCCATTCGAGGGCGATCTCCGCCTGCGTGCGGGTGTCCGCGCTGTGGGCCAGCTGGGCGTCCACCAGCCTGACGCGCTCGCGAGGAGATTGATGTTGCCAGGGATTGCTCATTGCCGCTCCGGTGGGGTCGCGGCGAAACGACCCGCTTGCGGCGGGGGGAGCTGACCGCCGTAACGCCAGTCAGGCCCGCAATTTAGACCGCCCCGCACCCCCTGTCAACGCCGCACCGCGCCTATAGCCGATAGTTGGGCGCCTCCCGGGTGATCGTCACATCGTGCGGGTGCGACTCGCGCAAGCCGCCTGGCGTGACCCGAAGGAATTGAGCCACCTCGTGTAGCTCCGCGACGCTCGCCGCCCCGCAATACCCCATGCCGCTGCGCAGGCCGCCGACCAGCTGATACAGCACATCGGCCACGGGCCCCTTGTACGGCACCCGACCTTCGATCCCCTCCGGGACCAGCTTCCTCAGCTCAATGCTGCTCTCCTGGAAGTAGCGGTCGGCCGAGCCCTCCTCCATGGCCGAGAGCGAGCCCATGCCCCGGATCACCTTGAATCGCCGGCCTTCCAGCAGGAACGACTCGCCGGGGCTCTCTTCGGTACCGGCCAACATGGAGCCCATCATCACGGCCGAGGCGCCGGCGGCGATCGCCTTCACGATGTCGCCCGAGTACTTGATGCCGCCGTCGGCGATCACCGGCACCTCGCCGTTACATCCTTCGACCCCCTCCATGATCGCCGTCAGTTGCGGCACTCCGACACCGGTGACCACCCGTGTCGTGCAGATCGAGCCGGGCCCGACGCCGATCTTCACCGCATCGGCCCCGCGCTCCACCAGCGAGCGAGCCCCTTCCCGCGTTGCCACGTTGCCCGCGATCAGGTCGACATCGGGGAACGCCTCCTTGATTCGGGCGGTGGCCGCCAGCACTCCCTCCGAGTGCCCGTGGGCGCTGTCGATCACCAGGACATCGACGCCCGCATCCACCAGCGCCGCCGCCCGTTCCTGGTCGCGCGTCGCCGTGCCCACGGCACCGCCGACCTTGAGACGGCCGTGTTCGTCCTTCGCCGCCGTCGGGAACTGGCGCCGCTTGAAGATGTCCTTGACCGTGATCAGGCCCTTCAGGTACCCCTCCTCGTCCACCACCGGCAGCTTCTCGATCTTGTGCTCGTGCAGTATCCGCTCCGCCGCATCCAGCGATGTGCCCACCGGCACGGTCACCAGCTTGTCTCGCGTCATCACGTCCTCGATCGGCCGGTCGAGGTCCGTCTCGAACTGCAGGTCGCGATTCGTGATGATCCCGACCAGCTTGCCTTCTTTCTGCACGATCGGTACGCCCGAGATCGAGAACTGCGCCATCAGCTTATGCGCGTCTCGCAGCGACGCGTCCGGCGTCAGCGTGATCGGGTTCAGGATCATCCCGCTCTCCGACCGCTTGACCCGATCCACCTGGCTGGCCTGCAACTCGATGCTCATGTTCTTGTGAACGATCCCCACACCGCCCTGCCTGGCCATCGCGATGGCCATCTCGGCCTCGGTGACCGTGTCCATCGCCGCCGACAGCAGCGGGATGTTCAGCGGGATGTTTCGCGTCAGCCGGCTCGTGACGTCGACGTCGCGCGGGTGAACCGTCGAGTGCCGCGGCAGCAGGAGGACGTCGTCGAACGTCAACGCCAGCCTGATCTCGTTCTCTCGCTTCATTGGCGCCCTGCGCTCCCTGTTATAACAAACGCCCGAGTGCGCTCGAGGCGCGCCACTCGGGCAGCAACAATCCGCTATGACTACCTTTCCATGCGGAAACTTATCCCGCCCACCGCGGAGGTGTCAATGTCGAATCGGCCTCATTCCGCCGCTCGCTCCAGCCGCGCCCGGACCGGGCCCGGCAGATGCTCCGCCAGATCGTCCAGCCGCCCGCACAGCAGGACCAGCTGCTCCTCGGGTCCGTCCCAGTGAGCGCGGACCAGCTCGGCACCGGCGTTGGTGATCAACCGGTCGATGGCCAGAGCGAGGAAGAACAGGTCGTCCACCTGACCGAGGAAGGGTATGAAGTCGGGCATCAGATCGATGGGCGCCAGCGCGTAGGCGAAGGCGGCAGCGAGCACGGCTTTGTCCGCCGTCGACACGCGGCCGTCGGCCAGCAGGCGAAGCAGCAGCAGCAGGAAGCGGGGAATCCCCCGTATCAGTTCGCGAATCCAGGAGGTCGCCGACATCCGATCAGTCCACCACGATCTTGGTCGATCGCTCGCCGGAATCGTCGCCGTCGTCCGGACCCTTTTCCTTGCGACCGACTTTCTCGATCTCCTCCGCCAGGCCGCGAGCCGTCTTGGCCGCCGTGCCCACCGCCCGATCGACCACGCTCAGCGCACCCATGACGCCCTTGAGCGCCCAGGGCGCCATGCGGCGCGCCCGCAGCCGGTCCTGGATCCCCTCGGCGAACCGTTGCATCGTGTCCGGCCGCTCCGGCTCCTCACCGTAACGCTCCTCCAGGAACTCGATGTAATCGAGGACCTGATACAGCTTCTCGTCAGGCAGCGCATCCAGTTTGCGCTGGATTCGGCGTCTCAGAAACGTGTCATCCATCTTCAATTCTCCTCAGGCGATCCGGCCAACGCCGTCGTCCACGCGACCCGTCCGGGCTCCGGCCCGCCCCTGCTCTCCACCGGACCCGGCGCGAGCCGCGCCGGGCATGGCGCCGACCCGTCCCCGCGCCGACCCGCCGCCACGCCGTTCCCCCTGCGGTTGTTCCCGGCGCCGGGAAAAGTCCTCCCGACATGGGATGAAATACTACCCCGCGGCGCCCTGATTGTCGAACCCGGCATCACGCGGCCCCTACCGGGCCCCGCCCGGCCCCGCCCGGCCCCTCCCGGTCCCCCCGGCCTGGCGGCCCCCGGATTTTCTTGCCGGGGATGACTCCCGTTTGCTACCTTGGGGCCATGCCGTTTATGCCGCTTCGAGACGCGAACCCGGCGGAGGAGGCCGTAAAGGCCTACGACGCCTGGATCGAGGGGTTGGAGGAGGAGCTGGCGAAGCCCGATCTGGATCGGTCGCAGTTCTGCCTCTCCGTTCTCCGCGACATCTACTTCCCCGGGCTGGACGGGCTCGACCTCGACGAGCTCTCCGCAGCCCAGCGGATGTGGATGCTGAACCTCGATCCGCGCAACATCACGATGGAGCCCGAATATTACATCGAGGTCGACCAGGAGGAGTACGCTCGGGTCAAGCCGCTGCTGTGGCTCTGGCAGATGTTCGACAAGTCGCCCCTCGGCAACAACGTGCATCTCGGGGTCCGATTCCGGCGAATGCTGGCACCGCACATCTTCAGGCGCTGCGGCCGGAACTTCAAGTGCTTCAACTTCGTCGAGTTCTCGTTCGGCTATAACATGGAGGTCGGCGACGACGTGGTCGTCCACCGCCATGTTCTGCTCGATGATCGCGGCGGCATCTCATTGGGCGATCGCGTCTCGATCTCCGACTACGCCAACATCTATTCTCACACCCATTCGATCGTCGACCAGCGCAATGTCACGCTGGCCCGCACGGTGCTCGAGGACGACGTCCGGATCACCTATCACGCCACCGTCCTGGCCGGGGTGACCGTCGGTCGCAATTCCATGGTCGGGGCCAACGCCGTCGCCACACGTGACGTCAGGCCCTTCCACGTCAACGTGGGCATCCCCGCCAAATCGGTGCGGGTCAAGCCGAGCGCGCCGCCCGACGTCTCGGAGACGACAACCGTCGAGCGCCTCCCCCACTAGGTGGGAATCTTGAGTTCTTGAATTCGGATTCTGATGTCGGGACTCCGATTTCGGGAAGTTCGGAGTTCTCTCCGAATTGTCGAAGAAGATTCGGGGATTCGGCGATTCGGGGACAGACGAAGTATTGGGCCACCAGGGTTGCCAACACCACTTCCCACCTCCCCGAATCCCCGAATCACCGAATCACCGACTCCGCTTCAGCAATTCGGAGAGAACTGGATCTTCCCAAGATCAGAATCCCGATTTCCCACTTCCCCAATTCCCAACCAGCGAAGCGCGCGATGTCCGGGCTTCTTCGAGCCGGCGCGCCAGCGCGCCGCGGTCCGTCGTCGCCAGCTGCCCGATTTCCCGTAGCGATTCGATCAAGCCGTCGATCGAGGACTGGAACTCGGACGCGTTCGTCGCCAGCATCTGTGCCGTCATCTCGGGGTCGCCCGCGGCGAGGCGGCTGGCATCGACGAAACCAGGCCCGACCAGGGCCGCGGGCTCGAGCCCGAGCTCGCTCAGCCCCGCGACCTGCTGAACCAGAGCCACCGCCATGGCCGCCGGCAGATGGCTGGTACCGGCAACCACCCGGTCGTGGCTTTCTGCCGTCGTCCACAGGGGCTCGGCGCCCACCGCCCGCACCAGGCGCTCCACTCGTTTCTTCGCCTCGACGTCGGCGCTTTGCAACGGGATGAGCGCCCAGCGCGCCCCCTGAAACAGATCGAGTCGTGCCGCTTCCGGGCCGGTTCGCGTGTCTCCGGCCATCGGGTGGCCGCCCACGGCGCGGACCCTGGGCCCCAGGCGGTCCATCGCCGCCACGATCGCCCGCTTCGTGCTGCCCACGTCGGTGACCACCGCAGCGGGCTTCAGGTCGCGGGCCACGCCCTCGAGCGTCTTCGCTATCGCTTCCACCGGGGTCGCCAGCACCAGCATGTCGGCCGCGGCGACGGCGTCGCGCAGATCGTCGCTCCCCTCATCGATCAATCCACGCCGTCGAGCCATCGCCAGGGCTTCTCGATCACGATCGTGGCCGCGGACGGTCTCGAAGATGCCCGCCCGGCGGGCCGCACCCGCCAGCGATCCGCCGATCAATCCCAGCCCGACCACGAGCAGCGTGCCCATGCGTTCGCTCCGCGCTGTCGCCTCGACCCGAGCTTCTCCATCCCAAGCCTCCGCATCGCCCGGCTCCACCAGGTCCGAGCGCATGCGCGCCGCCTGACCGAGATAGACGTGTCGGGCCGGATCGGCACCGACGGCAAGCAGGAGCACACGAATCGTGCGCGGGAGGCCGCCGGGCACGAGGGTTTCCTGAGCGCCCAGCATGGCGACATCCGTCCACCCCATGTCTCGCGCGGCATAGGCGGGAAACTCGGCATCCAGGTCTGGCGTCATGGTGAAGAACGCCGCCACGATCTCGTCGGTCGTCAGGCCGTTCCGCTCCGCCATCGCGCCCAGCAGGTGCTGGGTCGCCCGGTAAATCGCCTCTCGGCTGTTTGCGGGCGCGCAGATCGCGCCACGTATCGCTCGCATGGGACCGTCACCTGTCTGTTTCCAAAGACCAAAAAAAAGCTCCCGAACCGGGAGCCGCGTCGAACCGGGTGCTGCACGCTGGTGCTAGTTGGGCACGCGATCACGACACGGCCTCCACGAGGGATAACCGTAGCTCCGATAGTCGTACCCGTAAGCGCGCATCATCTCTGTCCTCCGGTGTCCGGGCCGGGGCCCGGTTGGCGAACCGCCAAGATGCGGACGTTCGCGCTTCCGAGTCAAGGGTCGCTGGCCGGCAGAAGCCACCGCGGCTACCTTGACGCGGAGGCAGCCCTCATGACGCGACGGTGAGCACGATGGATCTCGATGGACGAACAGCGCTGGTCACCGGCGCGGCGCGCCGGCTCGGCCGGGAGATCGCCACGGCTCTGGCCGACGCCGGCTCCGCCGTCGCCGTGCATCACCATGCCTCGGCGGGGCTAGCCCGCGACGTGGTCGCAGACCTGCACGGGCGGGGGGTTCATGCCGACGTCTTCCAGGCAGACCTGACGGATCCAGCCCGGATCGTTGCCCTGTTCGCCGAGGTCGAAGCGGCTCTGGGGCCAATCGACGTGCTGGTCAATAACGCGGCGATCTTCCAACAGAAACCGGTGCTGGACATCACGCCCGAAGATTGGGACGCCGTGCTGGACCTCAACCTGAAAGCGCCCTTCTTCTGCAGCCAGCAAGCGGCGACACAGATGGACGTCCGCGGCGGCGTCATCATCAACATCGCCGACATCGCCGCATACCAGGCCTGGCCCGGCTACGCGCACCATTGCGTCTCGAAGGCGGGAATCGTCGCGATGACCCGTGTGCTGGCCCGTGCCCTGGCGCCGCGCATCCGCGTCAACGCGGTGGCCCCCGGGTCCGTGTTGCCGCCTGACGAGCTCGACCGGGCCGGGCGCGAGGAGTTGGCCGAGATGACGGCGCTCAAGCGGTTGGGTGCGCCGGAGGACGTCTCGCGAGCCGTGCTGTTCCTGGTCGAGTCCGACTACATTACGGGCGAGACGGTGGTGGTAGACGGCGGGAAGATGCTCCGCAGCTGAGGAGCGAAGGCAGCGGCTACCGTCAGCCGACGGCTAGCCGCTCTCCATGACAACGATCGCGCCCGCGACCCCGCCCTCGTGGGTCAGGCTCACCCAGACGCGGGTGACCCCCAACCGTTCGGCGCGGGCCCGAACGCCGCCGGACAACGCGAGATCCGGCCTTCCCCCTTCGCCTTCGACCACCTCGATCTCGGTCCAGCGCAACCCGGGCCGCTTCCCGGTCCCGAGCGCTTTCAGCGCCGCCTCCTTGGCGGCGAAGCGCGCGGCCAGGCACTCGGCCGGGTCGATGCGCCCATCGCAGTCCTTCAGCTCCCCTTCCGCGAACAGCCGCCTGCGTCCCCGCTCACCGTGACGCTCCACCAACCCGCGGACCCGGTCGATCGCGACGAGATCGATCCCGACACCGACGATCATGGCGCCTGCCTCCGGGGTGCGGGGGCGTTGCGGCAGGAGCCAGGTGGGATCGGCTCAGCGGTGATCGAGCCGACGAGCCGCGGCCGCGCGACGTCGACGGCCGGGCTCATCCCTCGAGTACGGTCGGTATGCTGGATTCGGAAGCGGACGGGTGCACCAGCACGCCCTGCCCGGTCGGCAGGCTGATGATCGCCGGCGCGTCTCTTTCGATGCGGTGGAACCCTTTCCCTTCCAGTATCCGGTGCACGAAGATCCGCCGGATCAGCACCATCGCGCTCGCCAGCACCGGCACCGCGACGAGCAGCCCCACCACGCCCAGCAGCTTGGCCATGACCAGAACCGAGAGGATGGTGAGGACCGGCGGCAATTCCACCTGCTTCTCGAACACCATCGGGGCGACCACGTTCGCTTCGAACACGTGGACCACGACGCCGAGCAGAATGACCAGCAAGGCCTTCGTGATCCCGCCCGTTCCGATCACGAACAGCGCGGGCAGGAGCGTCGAGACGATCGTTCCGAAGAAGGGCACGATCACCGCCAGACCGGTGAAGACACCGAAGGCCAGGGAATACGGCACATCCAGCAGGACCAGGCCGATCCAGGTGAGTACGCCCAGCACGATCATCGAGATCCCGAGCCCCACCAGCCAGGCACGGATCGTATGTCCGAGGTCAGCCAGGATGTCCCGGGCCAGCTCACGGTAGGCCGGCGGCACCAGCGCGATCAGGCCCTCGCGATAGATCGACGGCTTGAGCGCCATGTAGATCCCCATGATCAGCAGGGAGGCCAGATGGATCAGCACGCCGATGCCCGAGAACACGTACGGGACCACGTCGCCGAAGAACTCGCTCGCCTGGTTGAACAGCCGGTCCAGAAACGCCGCGCTCCCCTCCCCGGCCCCACCGAGCACCCGGCCGATCAGCTGGTTCTCCTGGGCCAGCCGCGTGACCTCGACCTCGAGGGCGTTCACATGGCGCGGCAGCGCACCGATCAGCTCCTGGAACTGGGTGACCACCGGGGGGACGATCAGCAGGCCGACGAGCCCGATAATGACGAGTGTACCGAGCAGGGCGAGGATCAGGCCCAAGCCGCGCCCGACGCCCACTCGGCGGGTGAAAAACTCGGTGAACGCGGCGAGGAATACAGCGAACAGGGCCGCGACGAACAACAGGAGCAGCAGTTCCGCCACGGCGTAGACGAACGTCAACAGCAGAATGATGAAGACGGCCGTCGTCAGGATGCCGTAAAGCTGGCGGGCCGTCAGCCCGCCCTTGGAGTCACTCAGCTCTTCTCCTCCTGCTCCTCTTCCTCATCATCGCCGGCTTCCGCTTCGTCCTCGACGGGCTCGCTCTCCTCCTCGATGATCTCGGCCTCGTGAACCACGTCGGGACCGTGATGCTCCTCGGCCCCCGCCGACAACAGGCCCATCTCCTCCTTGAGGGCTGTGAGCTTGCGCTCGACGTCGATGTCGCCGCCCTCGAGCCGCTTGAACTGGACCTCGAGGTCGTCGCCGCCCAGCTCCTCGTCCACCTCGGCGGCGGCCAGCGCCCGCATCTCCGCCTCCTCGATCCGCTCGGCCATCCGATCGAACGCCTCGAACGCGCTTCGGTCGGCGAGGCCGGTCATCGTTTCGTGGATCCGCCGCTGGGCGTGGGCTCGCTTCTGCCTGGCGATCAGCAGGTTCCGCTTCCGCTTCGCCTCCTCGATCTTGCTGCTCAGCTGGCGCAGCGTGTCCTTCAGCTTCTCGGTCTCCGACGCGTGGCCGCGCCACTGCTCCTCCAGCGTGGCCGCGTGCTCGCCGTGTTCCTGACTGCGCAGCAACGCCTGGCGCGCCAGGTCCTCGCGACCCTCCCGCAGCGCCAGCTTCGCACGGCGCTCCCAGTCGATCGTCTGATCCCGCTCGTCCTGCACCTGACGGCGCAGTTTGCGCTCGTCGGCGATCGCCACCGCCACTTCTTGCTTCGCCTGCGCCAGCTGGGAGCGCATATCATCGATGATCTGGTTCAGCATCTTCTCGGGGTTCTCCGCCCGAGCGATGAGGTCGTTCAGGTTCGACCTGACCATCGTGGATAACCTGCTCCAGATACTCATGATTGGCCTGACTCTCTCTAGGGCGTTCTGAATCGTGCCAGCGTCTCGTAGTGCGCCCGCAGTGCGAGGAAAATGCTCTCCAATGAGGCTTGCAGCTCGCTGAAGTCCAGGTCCGTCAGCTGCAGCGTATCGGTCAACACGACCTCGGTCCCGTCCAGCCCGTAAGCTCCGTGCACCAGATCGTTGGCGTTCAGCTCGAGCAGCTCACGGTGCAACCCGGCGGCCAGTTCCTCGTCGTCCGGCGTCTCCATGACCTCTACCCTGATGAGCAGCAGCGGCGGCGTGTAGTTCACGACCACCGACGCCGTCTCCTGCTCGTCGCCGACGACCCACAGACCTTCTTCCACCTCCTGGAACGGCAGTTCCATCCGCAGCAGGTAGCCTTCGATATCTTCGCGCGTGACCATCCCGGCCTCCGCCTACTTTGGAATGTCGAAATCCTCGCTCTTACCGGGTCCCAGGCTCCGGCGCTGCGACTCCGAAAGGAGTTGCGTCAAGAACGCCTGCTCCTCGACCACCCGATCGACGCGATCTCTCAACTCCTCGACATCGCGCCGCAAGTGCTCCAAGTCGGCCCGGGATGCCGCTCCCTCCGGTGCTCTCGACGGCGTCAGACTGCGAATCGCGTCGCCCAGCGCCGTTCCCACCGGCGAATCGATCAGAACGATCTTCGCCAGAAACACCAGCACCAGCAGGTACAATACGGCCATTCGTTTACCAACTACGAAGTCGCAGAGCCGGGAGTTTCCCCCCGGTACGGGGTACCGGGCCACCCGCTGGCCCGCCGGACGCCCGAAATATTGGTATGTGACGTGAGTTTTGCTAGTCGGAGGATCTCTCGCGACGAGCCGACTGCAGCATGAGCTTCAGCTGGGCGCGAAGCGCTTCGGCCTTGTCCCGGGCCTGGCTCCACTTCTTGCGATCCGCCAGCGCCTCGACTTCCTCCAGGCCCTCGGTCATTATGTCCATCGTCCCGTGCAGCGCCCCCGTCCCGGCCTCCGCCCCGCCTTCGCCCTCCTGCAGCTCTTTCAGCATCCGTCGGGCTTCGGCCAGGCTCTCGTTCACCCGCTCGGCGACCTCCTCCTCCGTTTCGACTGGCTGCGGCTTCGCCGGCGCTTCCTCGACATGCTCCCTCTCCTGCTCCACTTCCGCTACCGATCGGGCGGCCTCCGCGTCCTCCGCCTTCGCCTCCGGCGGCACGGCCGCCACCGGCCCGACCTCCGGCGGCTCCGCCTGGGGTTTCGCGGCCCCCTCGCCCTCGGGCTCCTTCGCTTTGCCAGCGGCTCGGCGGCGCCCGAAAAGCACCAGGACCGCGATCGCGACCACCGCGACCAGGGCCACGATGATTATCGCTACGTTCACGGTTCCTCCCCGACGATGATGGCGCCTGACACGGCGTTCAAGCTAGAAGGGCAAGCGGTCGGTGAAGAACAGCACCAGATAGGCCATTCCCCAGATCAGAAGGAAGGTGTAGGCGCCGAACAGCAGGACCCGCTGACCGCGCTGGCTCGGCTCCGTTTCAGATTGGTTACTTAGGTTGCGTTCGTCCATGATCGGGCAGTGACTCTTTAGCCTAGATCACCTCCGCCGCCACCCACACTCCTGCCTCACGCCGGCAGTTTCCCCAAGAGACGCTGGTTCTCTGTCCCAGCGACCGGACCCGAAGATCTTTCGCTGAAAGGCTCAGAATTGTACCGACGCCGTGGCCCCGCTGTCAAGAGACCGGCCCACTCTCCGAGGGGACGGTTTGGGGGCCTTCTCCGGCGGCATCGCCGCCCTCCAGCTCGTCGATCCGGTCGACCAGCTTCCGTACGAGGCCCTTGTATACCAGGATGGTCCGGGCGTAGCCGACCCGCTGCCAGGCGGTGATGCCGACATACGCCACGGAGAAAAAGAGCAGAAACTCCCACGAGCGCAGGATTGGAGAAAACACCACCAGCGCCACGATCAGCACGGCGGCGCTCACCACGACCAGCCGGAGCTTGCGGCGCGTGAGAGGGACATCGAAACTGCGTTGAAGTACGTACCGCTCGCCGCCCGTCAACGCCAGAGATTCCTCTTTCATCTCGCCTCATCATCCGTGTTGCTGTCTTCCGGCAGACGCGATACCGGAGCCGTGAAACGGTAACCGGGCCGTGCCACCCTCCACCGCCGTTCATCCGGCTAAGCTTCGCTCGCCTCGCGGATCTGTCTCGTCAGCGCCGGCTCGATCCCCATCAGGCGCTCGTAGAGGACCAGCTGGCCCCGATGGTACATCTCCTGCGCGATCCCGTGCTCCAGCCAGGCCAGTCGCGTGCCGGGCTGACCATCGAACCGGGTGATGAACTGGAACATGTGCAGCTCTCCCGCATCACGGAACCGGCGCTGGGCGTCCTCGAACGACGAGCGCAGCAGATCGAGCAGCCGATCCTTGCTCGTCGCCGACTTCAGGTCACCGGAATACATGTCCAGGAGCTCCGGCCATGGGGCGCGCCTGAAATTGGTGTCGGGCCGGGTCAGCTCGCCGGTCATCATTAGCGCGACCTCGAGTATGTGCTGGAGCAGCTCCGACACGCTTCTCACTTCCGGTGTGGGGCGAAAGTCGAAACGGTCTGCCGGTATGTTCTCCACCTCCCGGATGAGTCCCTGTCGGACATCCGACCAGGCGTCCAGCGTCTCTTCGAGCAGCGTGGTGAAAGACATGTCATCTGGCTCCATTCCGTGATGAACCCGGCAGTCCGGCCGGGGCCGCCGGGCCCGCGATCAGCCGTTGCCCGGCCGCCCCTCCGCCGTCGATGGCTCCTTGACCACGTTGGGCGGCTCGAGCCGCGCCAGGCGCGTCAGGTTCTGGACGATTCGCCTCAGCAGCATGACCAGCATGACGGCCAGGCCGATGAGGAAGAAGAAATCGAGCGTACCGAAGGGGACATCGCCCAGCTCGAGCACCGGTTCGAAGCCAAGCGCCAGAGCGCTTCCACCCAGGATCAAAATCACGCGCACCTCGGTGGGGCCGATGTAATCGTAGCCGAACCGGAACGACTTCATCACGAAGGTCTCGAGATAGACGTTGATCGACATCAGGTAGTACATGATGAGCGCCGCCAGCGCGACCGAGAGCAGTAGGTAGGGTGAGAAGCCCAGCCCGATACACACGAACGCCACGGCGAACATGTCGACGATATGATCGAGATAGTACCCGTAGCGCGGCCGCTCAATCTTCCTAATTCTCGCCAGCGTGCCGTCCAGGCTGTCTCCGAACCAGTTGACCACCCAGAGGGTATTCGCCACCCACAGGTAATTCCGGTTCAGGCCCGACGAGGCGTAGCAGATCCCGATCCCCGCCGCTGCCACGATGCCCAGCAACGTCAGGTGGTCGGGGAGCACCCAGCCCGGCATACGGGCCGCCAGGCGCGGCAACGCCCAACTCTCGAAGCGTTGCAGCAGGTACCTGGCCTCTCTGGCGTGCTCGGCCTCAGACATGCTCGGTCTCCCGCCGCTTGCGTTTGCCCCGGTCCAGCAGCGGCCGCAGACACCGGCCGGTGTGACTCGCCGTCACCCGCGCCACCTCGTTCGGCGTCCCGGCCGCCACGATCGTGCCGCCCCACTCGCCGCCCTCCGGCCCGAGATCGATGATCCAGTCCGCCGTCTTCACCACATCGAGCTGATGCTCGATCACGACCACGGTATTGCCACGCTCCACCAGCCGATGCAGAACCCGCAGCAGCATTCGGATGTCCTCGAAATGGAGGCCCGTGGTCGGCTCGTCCAGGATGTAGAGCGTGTTGCCGGTCTGGACCTTCGACAGCTCGGTGGCCAGCTTGACGCGCTGTGCCTCGCCGCCGGACAGCGTGGTCGAGCTCTGCCCCAGCGTGATGTAGCCGAGGCCCACGTCGTGCAGCGTCTGCAGCCGGCGCTTCACCGTTGGAATCGCGTCGAAGAACTCGAGCGCCTCGTCCACCGTCATGGCGAGGACGTCGGCTATGCTCTTGCCCTTATAGAATACTTCGAGCGTTTCCCGATTGTAGCGCTTCCCGCGGCACACGTCGCATGGGACGTAGACGTCGGGGAGAAAGTGCATCTCGATCTTCACCAGGCCGTCCCCCCGGCACGCCTCGCAGCGGCCACCCTTCACGTTGAAGCTGAAGCGACCCGGCGTGTAGCCACGCATACGCGACTCGGGGAGCTGGGCGAACAGCTCACGAATCGGCGTGAAGAGGCCGACGTACGTGGCCGGGTTCGAGCGCGGCGTGCGGCCGATGGGCGACTGGTCCACGTCGATGACCTTGTCGATCCGGTCGAGCCCCTCGACGGCGTCGTGCTCGCCGGGTATGACCCGGGACCGGTGCAGCCGGCGCGCCAGCTCGCGGTAGAGGATCTGCTCGACCAGCGTCGACTTCCCCGAGCCCGATACCCCGGTGACGCAGATGAACTTGCCCAGCGGAAACTCGACGTCGATCTGTTTCAGGTTGTGCTGGCGCGCCCCGACGATCCGCAGGACCGCGCCGCTGCCGGCGCGCCGCTCCTTCGGCAGCTCGATTCTCCGATCGCCGCGAAGGTACGCGCCGGTCAGCGAGCGGTCGGCGGCCAGCACGTCAGCGAGGACCCCATCCACCACGACCTCGCCGCCGGTCCTGCCGGCGCCGGGACCTAGATCGACGATGTGGTCGGCTCGCCGGATCGTCGCCTCGTCGTGTTCGACGACGATCACCGTGTTACCCAGGTCGCGCAGCGACTCCAGCGTACCCAGCAGCCGCGCGTTGTCTCGCTGGTGGAGACCGATCGACGGTTCGTCCAGGATGTAGAGGACCCCGACGAGCTTGGATCCGATCTGTGTCGCCAGCCGAATGCGCTGCGCCTCGCCGCCGGACAGACTCTCGGCGCTGCGGCCCAGCGTCAGGTAGCCGACCCCTACGTCATCGAGGAACCGGAGCCGCTCGAGGATCTGCTTCAGTATCGGCCCAGCGACCGCGCTCTCGAGATAGCGGCCATTGCGGTCGCCGAGCTCGGTGAACAGCCGCCGGGCCCGATCGACCGTCATCTCAACGATCTGACCGATCGATCTCCCCTCGAAGCTCACGGCGAGCGGCTCTTCCCGCAGCCGGCTGCCTCCGCAACGGTCACAGGTGGCGGTCGACATGAACTCGGCCAGCCGCGCCCGCAGCCGATCGCTGGACGTTTCGTGGTACCGACGCTCGAGCCGCGCCAACGCCCCCTCCCAGCCGATCTCCTCGCTCCCATAAAGAAGTTCGTCCCGCATCCGCGCCGGCAGCTCCTCCCATGGCGTGTTCGGGTCGACGTCGTGCGCGCGCGCCAGCGGCTCGATCACTCGCTTGCGCAGGTGGCCGACCGGCGAGCCCCAGGGGACGATGACACCCTCCAGCAGCGAGAGTCGGCGGTCGGCGAGCATCAAATCCGGGTTGGCGACTTTGCGCGTGCCAAGGCCGCCGCAGTCCGGGCAGGCGCCGTAAGGGGAGTTGAAGGAGAACTGGCGCGGCTCGAGCTCGGGCAAACTGATCCCGCAGTCGGGGCAGGCATAGCGTTCGCTGAACAGGTGACTCTGAGTCTCGCCATCAGCGTGGCGCTCGATCTGCACGACCCCGTCGGCGTTGCGCAAGGCCAACTCGATGGAATCGGTCAGGCGCGATCGATCGCTCTCTCGCACGACCAGCCGATCGACCACGATGGCGATGTCATGGTTGACGCGCCGGTTGAGCTTCGGCGGATCGCTCAGGTCACAGGTCGCGCCGTCGACGCGAACCCGGACGAAGCCGTCGCGCCGAGCGCGCTCGAACAGGTCTTTGAACTCTCCTTTCCGACCGCGCACCAGCGGTGCCAGGACCTCGATGCGGGTGTTCTCCGGCCAGCTCAGCACCAGCTCGGTGACCTGCTCCGGCGTCTGCCGCCTGACCGGATTGCCGCACGACGTGCAGTGTGGCGTGCCGCAGCGGGCGAACAGCAGGCGCAGGTAGTCGTAGATCTCGGTGACGGTGCCGACGGTGGAGCGCGGGTTGCGGCCCGCCGTCTTCTGCTCGATCGAGATGGCCGGTGACAGTCCCTCGATCGAATCGACGTCCGGCTTCTCCATCAGGCCGAGGAACTGGCGGGCGTAGGCGGACAGCGACTCGACGTAGCGGCGCTGACCCTCGGCGTAGACCGTATCGAAAGCCAGGCTCGACTTTCCCGACCCCGACAAACCGGTAACGACGGTCAGCTTGTTGCGGGGTATACGGACGTCGATGTTCTTGAGATTGTGCTCCCGCGCACCGCGAACGACCAGATTCTCCTCACGCATCGCCAGGAGCCTCGCCTTCCCGGTCGTCCGGGACGATCACGTTAAGAGCCAGCGGTCGAACCGTAGCCACGAACGGGGTGGTCTTGTCGAGCAGCTCGCCGTCGATCTGGACGGGCAGCGGCGGGTCGGCCTCGACTCTCACCTCGCGGCCTCGGAAGTACTGCAGTCCGGAACTCTTCTTCTGTCTTCCCGTCATGATGGCGGTGAGTGCGGCGACAAACTCTACGGTGCTCTCCACAGCCAGTACGCAGACGTCCAGCAGGCCGTCGTCGGGCTTGCCGTTCGGCACGAGGTCGACGGGCCGCACGAGCGTGGGCGCGGTGAGTCCGGGCATGTTGGCCACCTCGACCCCGATCCCGCTCAGGGTCTCGGCCTTGCCGTCGACGACCACGCGCAGGCGCGAGACCTTGGGAGCGATGGCCGCTCCCGTGGCCGCCTGGACGTACGCCAGATATCCGATGCGGCGCTTGAGCGAGGCGGGAGGTCGAATCACCTCCGCATCGAAGCCGGCGCCGGCGATGATCGTAAACGGCCGACCATCCAGCATGCCGACGTCGATTTTCCGCTGGACGCCGGTGACCGCCACGTTGAGGAGCTTCTTCAGTCCACGAGGCAATCCGAGGTTGGCCGCGAGCTGATTGCCGGTGCCCACCGGCAACATCGCCAGCGCCGACTCGGTCCCGATCAGGGCGACCGCCGCCTCCAGCACGGTGCCATCGCCGCCCGCTACGAGCACTCGATCGAATCCGCGCTCCAGCGCCCGGCGCGTCAACTCCTCACCGTGACCACGATCCTCGGTGAACGCGTACTCGAAGCGTATTCCCCTCGACTCCAGCTCCGACTCCACCCGACGGCGCAGCCGATCGGGATGCCGCACGCCCGCCATCGGGTTGTGGATGACGAAGATGCCGCCCCCGGTCGAGGGCTGCTCCGTCCTCTTCGAGCGCGACGCGCCCGAATCAGCCACCTCTTTCGAGCTCCAGCAACCGCGCGACCCGTTCCTCCGTCGGCGGATGGGTGCGGAACAGTGCCGCGATGCCGCCGCCACGCAGCGGGTTCACGATACAGAGGTGCGCCGCCGATCGGTTGACCTCCATCGGGATGCGCCGTGCCGATTGCTCCAGCCGCTCCAGCGCCCCGGCCAGGCCCCGCGGGGTCCCGGCGATCTCGGCCCCGTTCCGGTCCGCCCGATACTCCATCTGTCGGCTGATCGCCATCTGCACCAGCATCGCGGCCAGCGGCGCCAGGATCA